>ERZ1370068.3039-contig-2164_pt1 | contig 269311 bp, 423 predicted proteins | sample MGYA00561227_ERZ1370068 | MGnify/ENA primary metagenome ERZ1370068 (study PRJEB38410, sample SAMEA6850437) | metagenome | study: Metagenomic assessment of the ecological functions of the soil: analysis of the soil microbiota associated with the...
CTGGCTACGTATTGCTTCTTTAAAGTTTGCCGATCATTTCCAACTGGGGGTCCAAACCGGTCAGTTCATCGCGCAAGGAAGAAGACACCGTTACAGCACCAATAGATAGACCAATTTTGGTGGCCGAGGACTTCCGTTCGAAAACTGAACTAGCATCTCATGCCACATTGGGCGTCTCGAATCATGTTCCTGCGGCGCTCTCCCGAGTTTATCCATCCTGATACCCGAGCGCGCGGGCAATCCGGTAATCAACGCTGACTCTTCCCGGTCCGGAGCAGATCAACCAGATCAAGATGATGATGTACATGGTTTCCGGCAGATAGAGGAAATCGTCGAGCCAATCGAGAAACGAGAGCCCAGTCGGAATCGTTGCAAGCTGGACCGTCGTGATTGCGACGATCATCTGGATGATGAGAGCAGCGCAGCACAGGCTCGAAAGCAACCCGATGACGAGCAGGCAGCCACTTATGAACTCGATCGAGGAGACGAAATAAGTCATGAAATGCGGAAAGGGTATTCCGGCACCGGCAAGGGTTTCATACATCTGGCGGGTGCGGCTGGCAACGAAGAGCTTGTTTCCTCCCGAAATGGCGAAAAACATTCCGAGCGAAACGCGGGCGAGCAGGATCGGAAATTGCTCCCACGAACGGTTTCCGAGCAGCACTGAACGGAACAATGCATAAGGCTTCATGGCGTTAGTTTCTCCGCAAGCTATCCTACGACACAATATATCCGATCGGTGATTACTCCCATCTGTGATAGCATGGGTTTTATGGTTCGTCTTATTGCCTGGACTCCAATTGAGAACCGGACCTACTCGATGACACCAGAGCTGGAACACGCCGTCAAGCGCTATAATCAATGGTTCGGTTCCTACAAGAAATCGGGTGAGCTCGTAAAGATCCAGGTTTGGCTCACCGTCAACAACGGCTCCATCGAGTTTCTGACCCTCGATGATTCCTACAAAGTTAAGCGGATACGTCGGAATCGCGCGCGTGGTTTGTTATATCGGTGATAAAGATGGTCCGTCTGTCTCAGGCACCGCTGAAATTTTTATGGGAAGTGAGGCCATCTGGCGGGTCTACCGCGCTTATTGGAAGACGCATCCGTTGATCATGGCGTTTATTGCGTTCTCAATTAGAAGGCGGATCAGAACTCACAAGCAGGTTCTCATTCGCGTCCGCCCCAATGTGCCAAATCCGTTGACCGGCGTGACAGATCCTATTGTTTGAGGCGCGTGATTTTAATCGTCGATCTCTATGCGTCCGGGCCGAGGCCCTCGCTTGCGCCACCGTTGCTGAACGCGCTCATAGTCCTCCACCGCCTTTGGTCCAGCACGGCTTAACCCTTCGTGCGCTTTGGCGATATCGCTCCAGCGATAGCCGACGATCTCCGCGTAGAATGGTGCCAAATGCAATCCCTGTCGCTTTCGCCCTCGGGAAGTCATGACATACTGAAGCATCATCTCGATTGTGGGCGGGTCCGTCCAGTCGGCGCGAAAGAGCACCTTTCCTCCGCGGCCAATGAGATAGGTCATGTTCGGCAGCACGCCGTATAGCTTGTGACCTGTGCCGACTAAATCGTCAACTAAGATCGGGCGCTGGATATTGAACTGCTCTTTGAAGATCGTCGCATGGCTAAGCTTTTGCTCAATGCTTCGGTGCGCAGGAAAATTCTCGCCCGGATGAGCCTCGCGAGTGTAGAGAAAAACAAATGAGACGCCTTTCCCGGCGTATTGCCGCGCCAGTGGCTCCAGCGCCGGCGCCGCCAGCGCGCAGTAGGGTCAGGTCAGCGAACCAAATTCAATCAACAGGTCGCCTTTTTTCCAATAATCACTCAATCGAACGGGCCGCCCAGTTTCCAGCAAGGTCGACTGAAAGTCAGGCGCAGCGGAGCCTACCGGAAGATGCCTCCGGAAGGCCGAGAAATCGGAACCGACGAATTCGCTGTAATTGTATCTTTCGATTTCCAGTGGATCGTTCATCGGTTGCCTCCTTTCGTGTTCGTCTACAACCGCTCATACCGACCCTCGTTCAAGTTGATTCCAAAGACTTCTCACTCCCCCTCGCCACTCTACACTCCTCGTCATTGCACCAGCGGCACGCCTTGCGCGAGGTCATACTTGACGACGGCCCGGATCTTGTTCTCGATCTGTAGATAACGGGCGACTTTTTTCACCGGCAGCACTTTGCTGAGCTTCGGCGCGTAGGTGCTTTTGAGATTGGCTTCCGCCTGCTCGATAGCAACCGCCTCTTCGATCAGCTTCTTCGCCTTGTCGTCCGTAAGCGACTTGCCTCGGAAGTCGGCCGCATAGCTCTCCAGCACGTTAGCCATACGTCGGTTGATCTTTTGCAAATCCTTTTGGTACTGGTCGTAGATCGGCCAAAATCCTTTCGCTTCCGACTCCGTCAATTCCATATTTGTCGCCACCAACAATTTCTTGTCGGCCTTGATCTTGTCACGCAAAATTTGCATGTTGTCGGCGGGCTTGTCCTGCGCCACACTAAGCGGTGCAAACCGCAAATCAACATGATCGCCATCGCAACGCCAGATCGTTTTTTTCACAAATCTATTCTCATCGCATTTCTCCCTCTGGTTTTATTCGAAGTATTCCAGGCTGGTCAAAATCGATCTCAGAGGCAAGGCGTGTGAAGGTCCGTGAGCGGAGGCGTACTTGTTCAGTACGTTGACGCGAAGCGGGCCGAGCACAACGAAGCATATGAGTCGTTTTGGGCAGCCTGCTACGGGTTGATTTTCGTGATCTTCGTTCCCTGGATACCGATTCCACCCATCAGTCCCTTCTGGTCGAAGATAAGAGCATACACGCCCTTCTGCAGCGTTGTCGTCGACAAAGTCTTGCCGAATCCCGTATCCAGCACGACCAGGCTCGGTCCGGTCCCGAGCTCCCAGCCGGCACTCGCTGTCAAGATACTCAACCGATCCTTCATCCATAAAAAACAACACGTAACCAAACGCCTGAGCGCCGGCCTGGAATCCGTAGGACGCCGCCAAGGACCGATAATACGCGACTGTCTTTCCACCTTTGCGCAAGGCGCCGTCACCGAATTGCCCGGCGATAATGAAACCGCCTTTGACGATGCTCGGGAAAATCAGCACTGCCACCGCCTTGTCGCCCAATGCTTTCGCGCCCGGTCTGTTTTTATAGAGTGTGGTCAAGGCCTGGGTAGCGCTACGGTCGATCTCGCTCGCGCCTCGAACTCTGCGCCAGCGACAAGTTTGGGATTATGACGTTGAACCCGACCGTGATTATCGCAATCGCAACGCTTATACTGGTTTTCACGAAATGAAATTTCATCGTGTACCTCCGTCGATTTCAGGTCGTGCTGGCTAATTCGACGTCGATAACTCAAGTTGACTCTGTCACGAATCTCTTATGTTGCACTCTTCGACCGTCATGACCCTCGCTCGATCACTCGTCCCTCCTCCTCCTACTGAACCAGAGGCACCGTGACCGCGAGGTCGTACTTCAACAGTATTCGGTACTCGTTTTCGATCTGCAGGTAACGCGCTGCCTTCTTCGGCGGCAACGCTTTCATCACCTTCGGAACATACGAAGCCCGGCGCTTGGCGTCATCGTTGTCGATGGCGATCCACTCATCAAGGAGCTGCTTCGCCTTTTCGTCGGTGAGCGACTGGTTTCGATAGTCCGCGGCATAGCTCTGGAGCAAATTAAGCAGGCGTTGGTCGATCTTTTGCAGATCCTTCTGATACTCTTCGTAAACCGGCCAGAAATTTTTCGCTTCCGATTCGGTCAATTGCATGTACTTCGTGACGATCAATTTCTTGTCCGCCTTAAGCTTTTCATGGACGCTTTCCATGTTGTTCGCCGGCTTGTCTTGCGCGGAAGTGAGCGGCGCCAAGCCTCAACAGCATTGCCGTAGCCAAGAAAGCCAGGTTGTTCTTCTCAACATGTTTATTTTCACGATTTCTCTCCTTTAAGTGTGATCGGCGATAAACGTCTGAAGCTGCGGGCGGAGCGCCGTGACCGCTTCAGCGGTCAGAGGACTTTAATCCTCGTGTCAGTGCATCTATTCTCTCAGCGCTCGCTCCGCTTGATTACAACACATGGTAGCATATAGTTCTGGCAAAGTTGTGGCAAAGTCAGCGAACCCGTTCGCCCCAAAGTCGTCTCAACCCAGCCATTAAATAAGTTTTGGTGGACCGCCGGAGACCTCGAACTCCGGACCCGCTGATTAAGAGTCAAATCCAGAGCGGACCAGAACGGAACATTGACAAGAAAGCCCAACCATTTCGACGCCCGCTTGGCTTTTTCTTCGACAATGGAAGGTGTATGTTCTGCCCAGGTTCAGGCACAAAACGAGCACAGCCGAGGACTCAAGACGGGATCGGCCCTGATCTTGCCGGCGGCCTTTGCCGATATTAATATCCACAAAAGCCGATCTGTATATTACTATTATAGTTATCCTTTAGAAGACATGTCACCAGTTCAAATCACGCACAACATATGGTCGAGTACCTTGAGCAGGACTTGGTTTCATACGAAGTTGTGCTCAAGGATGGAACTCTTCAGGGTAAGTCGGCGTTGGCATGATCACTAACGCCACCGCAGCACTCGATTTATCTTTGCATGGCTGCTATATCAAACTCTTTAGACCAGGATAGGCAGGATCCTCCCCGAACCGCGATCTGTTCAAAAGCTGATTGCCGACGCCCGCTTTGCGGCTGCCGATTTCATAAATGAGAGAGTTCTTTACGGCATTGTACGGTGCGGTGTTGTTCACCAGTTTTATCCGAAGGACATCGCTATTGTTGCCGTGGATAGAGACGATCCCTTCGTGCACACAACGGAAAGGTAGCCGTCAACGCGATAGGGCTTTACCGAACGACGCTCGAGGGCTCAAGAAGTTCGTGACCAGACATTCTTACGCCTCCGGAAAAGATCTTGACGAGATGGACGCTTTCGGAACTGAGGCGCCGCTTAGATGAGGAACAGCTCGATGGAGCGAAATTGACTGTCCGCACGCTACCACACAAGTTTGATTTTGAGAAGATAACGCCGGGTGGCGTCAGGCGCACATCATCACGCCAGCGTCTTCGCTTATGTACCTCGGGGGCGATCCGTTCCGAAAATTCCGCGACCGGACCGTTCAAAGTCTACAAGGCCGGTGAAAGCTTCTTTGAGCCGCCCGGAAGTCGCCATCTCGTCAGTGAGAATGTGAGCGCAAAAGAGCCGGCGAGCCTGCTCGTGTTCGTCACCGATGACGGCGCGCAGTTGACAACGTCCTGACAAGTAGGCGGTTGGCTTCCAGAACGGTCTGACGCAGACGCAGAGGTGAAGAATGAAAGCGATGCGCCTGGCTGGATTCCGGCGCAACAGCTGTGTTGGTCGAAGAAAACGTTCCACAACCGCAACCTCGGGCTGAGGTGAACTTCTGATCCAGGTTCATGCGGCTGGTGTGACGTCAAAGGAATTGCTCTGGTATCCCACCACTCACAAGAAGAAGCGGCGGAGAGACGCAGCCGGGCCGTACCGGGACATGAGTTTTCCGGCGTCGTTGCGGCTGCAGCTAAAGATACTCCCGGCTTTGATGTCGGTCAGGAAGTCTACGGCATGAAATGACTGGTTTTCCGATGGCGCCACTGGCAGAGTACTGCATCACGCAGCCGAGCAGTATTGCGCAAAAGCCTACGGGTTTAACGCACATTGAGGCCGCTTCTGTTCCCATTGAGCACTGACTGCGTGGCAGGGGCTGTTCGATCGCGCGAGGCTCCAGGCTGGAGAGCGCGTACTCGTGCATGGCGGAGCAGGTGCCGTGGGCCTCTTCGCGATACAGCTGGCATCGTTTTCGCGAGTGCACATGTGGTTTCTACGGCCTCCGCGCGAAACCTTGCATTCGTATCGGGGTTGGGCGCCGAGCAGGTTTTCGACTACCAAGCAACGCGCTTTGACGAAAACGCTCTCGGGAAATAGATGTCGTGTTCGACACCGTCGGCGGTGAGACTCTGCAAGCGATCCTGGGTGTGCTCAAGCCCGGCGGAAGGATGATCACCATCGCCGCGGAAAGCGAGGCAACTGCCGACGACCGAGTGAAGCAGGCGTTTTTATCGTCGAACCGAACCATGAACAGCTAACTCGGATCGGAAAGTTGCTGGAGACGAGGCGTCTCCAGACAGTCGTCGATGCCGTTTTGCCGCTCGCTCGAGCGTCTGTCGGCCTACACAGGAGAAGTGAAGGAAAGACGCGGCCGTGGGAAACTGGTCATTGCGGTGGTAGCACAGTGGAAGCTTCCTGGCGGAAAAGTTTAGTGGTCGCGGGACACCCCATCGTGCGGAGTCATTTGAATTTTAACCCAAGGGAGGAATTTTGATACCATACGTGACTGTCGGTAAGGAAAACTCCAGCAATATCGAAATTTATTATAAGGACTGGGGCAGCGTGGTGGCCCGTGGTCTTCAGCCATGGCTGGCCTTTGAGCGCAGACGCCTGGGAAGACCAGATGTTTTTTCTGGCCTCCCGAGGCTACCGCTGCATCGCGCACGACCGCCGTGGACACGGCCGATCGAGTCAGCCCTGAACGGCAACGACATGGACACCACGCCGACGACCTCGCGAAGCCTCGTAGAGGCGCTTGATCTGAAAGACGCAATCCACGTCGGCCACCCTCAACACGTGATAACGCCTGTTTTGAACACTGAGCCGTGATTGCCAGATTACGACATGGGTTCACTTACGCATATTTGAAGGAGGCACCGTATGAGACGGATTGTTTTAGTGCTGGTTGCAGTTGTAGCGTTGGCCGGCGTGGTCGCCTACATGGCCCCCGCATCTGGACAGGCCGATAAGGGGACACGGGACGACTTGGCGGGCAAGCTTGCTCGGCGCGAGGTCCAACGCTCGCCGTTATCGATTCCAAGTCGCGAGATGGTGCAGGTGGAGACGTTGATTCCGGCGGGAGTCGAGTCCGGATGGCACGTTCATCCAGGAGAAGAGGTTGGCTACATCATCGCAGGCCAGGTCGAGATGAGGGTACAGGGACGTGCCACCGTAGTGCTGCACGCAGGGGATGGATTCCTGATCCCCCGCGGACCCCTCATAATGCGCGCGACCTCGGCCCGGAAACCGGGCGGATGCTGTCGACTTATATCGTCGAGACAGGCCAGCCGATCGCGACGTTCGTGGACCAACCCGTTCAGAGATAGGTCGTGGTACCGAGAGTCATAGGATGCCACCTGCATACCGTCGCTGGAGATAGACCACCATGGCGAAAGTGACATACGACAAACAGCTCACTGCACTTCTGGTGATCGATCCGTACAACGACTTCATTTCCGAGGGCGGCAAAGTATGGGATCGCTTGAAGGGTGTTGCGGAAGCGAATCGTTGTATTCCTCTATGCTGTTGCAGGTTCTGAATGCGGCGCGAAAGGCGGACATCCGCGTCCTCTATGCGCTGCATCGCCGACGCCTCGGCCCAGGGGACAATCACCCGTTCTTTCTGAATCCCGCCATGCCGGGAGAACGGCTCTTTGTCCCGCAATGTCTTTAGCACCGGCAGCGGTCCCACAACCGAGGCTCATCTGTCCTCCTGAGTTTGGGTGGTGGGACCACTATTCGCTCCAGATAGATATTTCAACTTCTCGCTGACCGCCTCATTGGGCGCATGAGCGCAATCTTTCGGGATTCAGCGGCAGATAACTTTGTCTACACCAGCTGCACCCAACGTCTACTTAGGCTCGTTTCGTAAAGTTAACTTATTTTCAAATCCTTGATTTTTCTGTGAATTCGTCGATCCGTACCATCGATCACGTTTGGCATCCGGATTGCCTTGTGTAGTTCGCAGTACATCAACGCAGGCATAGCGAGGTCGGGTCTTACAGGCAATGGAGGTGACTTATGATCCACAAGATGATCGTCTCCGCAATCTTTGCTGGACTCCTTGGTAGCTATATTGCGATGCTATACGCGCTTTTCCACATTGTGGCTCTTATTGATCATTCCTATTTAATGAGTTCCGCAATGTAGTGGCAAAAGTACATTCTTCTCGGAAGAGGTTTTCGTACCGAACACGGCTCTGAAGAAGGAGTCGAGACCAACGAGCGAGCACAATCGAATGGCTGCATGAACATGTGGATTCTTGCGCCCATCGGGTGAAAGGCAAACCGAAATTCAAATATTTGCTTCCGTTGGATGATGACATCGCGCGACGTGAAGGTGTTGGCTAAGGCTTATCGCCTGAGTGAGGACCAAGCGGCACCTGTCCCTGCATCAGGAGAGACCCGACAAGCGGACCCGGCCAGCTCCCAGTCATACACCACTTTAGCAGACCATAATATCTCATAAAAACAAAGGAATGAATACAATTACTGGGTTAGCCGTGTAACCCGCCAGCCAAAAATAGTAAGCGGTGTTTGTTTCGGCGGCATGGCCATCAGCTCATTGTTAACGACCTGCGAGTTGGCCACAGCGCACACAAGCCTCGTATTCCCCAAGCCGCATAACCGCCTGGACGGTCTGGGCAAAACGATGCGCACCGCCGTCAGAGGGCATCAGATTTGTCGGCTTCCTAAGTTCACGATGGCGTGCGGCGCAGTTGTTCCACCACGGGAGAAGGGATTCCCGCGTTTGTTCCAGGCGCCAGCTCGTCCCCTTTCGGGGCGCGGCTGATCTCCTTCTGTCCGGTTTTCCTGGCGCAGCCTTCTCCACTATCCGCTGTCAACAATCGCCTTCGGGTGCATAACTGCGCACACGCCGCGACACCGGTTAATAGTAGCGCCGTGATGGTCAGAAAAATAATTATCATGTTGTTTAGTATCCTGCCAAAGCCGGACCGAACAATAGCTTTGTAATGAGGATCGGATGTGCCGATCCGACAAATCACGACTCCGCAAGATTGGCTTCTTGATGGAGAGCTGAAAATCTTCTCTGGCACTGGTATTTACTGGCATAATCCGCGGAAACGCTAGTTCGTAGAAGATTCTCCACGTCGTGACAATAAGGCACTGCGCCGTCTCTTTCTTCAGTGAGGCATCAGTAATAAATCAAATTAATTCGAACTGCCAATATGTGCGCTCCGGCAGGCTTTGAACCAGCCGCGCATATCATCGAAGCGGTAAATCGAGATTCATCAACCGCCCCACAAACGCTGTTATTCGCCACCGCTGGTACACTGACCGCAAGTCATTGGGCGAGCTGTAATGGCGTCGCGCGCAGAATGTCACCTGTCGCTTTGCCCCCGCTCTGAGGCTCGGCTAGCTCACGATCGCGAGACTCAGGTTGTTCGATAAACGCGTTTTTGAAAATGATTTTTGAGTTGGCGGATCAGCAGCCGCGAGGATTTTCCTGGCCACCACGCTTGACGCTGATCCGGGCACGAATCGGCTGTTTACAGGATTCTAAACCTCCTTGCGCATTTAACCGGCTGGCAATAATTTTCTACTTTATATTCTTGCCACACGTAGAACAACTAATAAGAAAATGAATCTTGCCACGTAGGATCAAACAGGAAATGACCAGGATTAGGCAGAGCGGGCCTCAGCAACCCCTGAACGCCCTTCAAGCCGGACTCGCCTCAAATAACTGCGCCATTTAAGACGAACCGAAAAACCTACGGTAGCGTGGCAGGCTGATGGTTCCAGGGAGGTACGTGGGCACGATTCTGGTGCGAACTCATGCTGCAGAATCGTCCTGGCGTCCCGCGTTCAATAGAACATGACCTTCCGGTTTGCTGTTCTTTAAACCACTTGATTTCGCCCTATTCCGGCTCATTCTGGCCCTCGACGGAGTGCGATGCTGATTGCCTTTACGCCCGGTACTTCGCCTCGATCTCCTTGAGTTCTTTGTTACCCAGGTCGCTGTACCATTTGCGGGTTTCATCGATGCCCGGCGTTTCCTTGAAGTAGCGCGCCTCCGTGCCGCTCTTCTTCAGCTCTTCTAAACATTGGCGCATGCCGTGCAGCGCCGCAACTTGCAGCACAGTGGGAATACAGCCGACGCGGCCGCCAAGCTCACCGTAACGGTCGATGGTCATAATTTGGCGCGGCGGAACTCCAACCATAGGTTTGCCGATCTTGCCATAGGCTTTGACATCTTCTTCGCTTCGGCCGCTCACCCACACGGCGTCGGCACCGGCCTCAGAGCAAGCTTGCAAGCGCTCCAGCCGCTGTTGCAGCGAGTCCTTCACTTCGGAGCGGGCTATGATCACCATGTTTTCGTCACGCCGCGTGTCGACGGCTGCTTTAATCTTAGCTACGAACTCTTCTTTAGAAATCACGCCCACGTCGAAACCCTCGTGACCCGCCCGTTTGGGAGTCATCTGGTCCTCGATGTGAATCGCTGCGACGCCGGCACGCTCGAACTCCCGCACCGCGCGGACAACGTTCACCACATTGCCGTAGCCTGTTTCCGCGTCGCTGACGATAGGAATTTGAACCGCGTCGACGATCTCCCGCGCGCGATTGATCATCTCGGTGAGGGTGAGCAGCCCGGCATCGGCGAACCCAAGAGAGCGATGCTGGCCGCTACCCGAAATATGCACGAGGGGGAATCCAAGCCATTCGACCAGCCGCGCCTGAATGCCGTCATTACAACTGGGCGCAATGTGGCATCCTGGTCCCTGCATCATTTTGCGCAGTGCCTTTCGTTTTTCCGTTGTTGTCGCTTCCATATTACTCTTTCCCTTCTTTCGTCTTTAGATTTTTTACTCGTAAGAACTCACCGCGGAGGCGCCGAGGGCGCAGAGTAGAAGAATTCTTGATCAAGAAATATTCCGAACTCTGCGAACTCAGCGTCTCGGCGGTGATATAAGCCTTGCTTTGACTGCCGCTCTGCCGTGTCAGGCCGGTCGTGGCAGCATTGCTCTTTCACCCATTCGCACCTCAGCGGCGCACATCGCAGGGTCACCTCACGGCGGCCGCCTTGGGCGCCACGGCGTCAGCGAGCACACCCGCATTTACACTCTGCATGTCATGACGCACGCCAAGGCGCAAGCCGAAGTATCGAACAATAAGAGCGCCGGTGACGGTCAAAGCGATGATGAAAATGCTGATGATACTCGCAGCCTCTCGATTGCTGACGGCAATCGACGACAATTCCAGGGCCATGAGCGAAAGCGTCATGGTATCGCGGGAAGCAAGAAGGATAATGCTGCCGGTGGCACCAGCTGCACTGACGAAGTTCATGACTGCCAGCAGCATCAAGCTGGGCATCAACAGCGGCAGCCAGATCTGGAAGTAAGTTCTGACCCATCCCGCTCCGGACACGCGCGCGGCTTCTTCCATATCCGAGCCGACCTGCACGAATACCCCTTTCATCACGTTCACACCGGTAGTTTTCCCTGGAGGATGACCACGATGATCAGCGCCCAGATGGTCCCGAACAGAACGTTGAGCACGGGCGTGCCGAGGAACAACCACAAAAGACCGAGGCCCGCGAGGATACCCGGGATCGCCCCGGCACACCACACCATCAGATCCAGCACTCCGCGTCCAGGCAAGCGCGTGCGCACCAGGATATACGCGATCACCGAGAACAAGAGCGGGCTGACGATAGCAGCTGTGCTGCCCAGCAATAAGGTGGTGCGCAGCGCCTTCACAAATACCGGATCGCTTAACACAAATCTCCAGTGATCGAAGGTGAAGCCCAGCACAAAGTAGCCGATCCGCGCCATGAAACTACCCAAGACCAAAACGACGAGCGGTCCCACGGTGAGCAGCACGAGAAGCAAGGTTATCAATCCGAAGGCGATGGTGTTCCAGCGGCCGAGGTCGATGAGACCGGGCCGGAAGCTGCCCGTGATGGTCGTGTAGCGGCGCCGCTCCAGTATCCAACGCTGCAGGGGAATGATTAATGCGATCATCAAGAGGGTCATACTTGCCAGCACCGTCGCTTCACCGTAGTTGGGGATCGGATCGCGTATCAACGCAAAGATCTTTGTGGAATAAACATAGAAGCCAAAGGGCACCCCCAACAGGTATTCGGTCTCAAAGGACTGGAAAACGCGCAGGAGTTGCAGCGCAAAAACGAGGATCATCGGTGAAATCATCAGGGGTAGGGTGACTTTGAACAGAGTGCGCAGGTTGCTGGCGCCGCCGACCCGCGCGGCCTCCTCTAAACTCGCATCCATGTTGCGGAAGGCCGGCGTGAGCAGCATAACCTTGATGGAAATGCCGTGCCCCATCAGGTTCGCAAAGACGATGCCTGGAACGCTGAAGATATTGAAAGGGCCCTGCTCGAACAATCCGAGCTTGGTGAGTCCAACATTGATCCATCCGATGTCCGGATCCAACAAGGTAATCCATGCGATGGTGGTGGGAAGAGCGGGCACCATGTAAGAAATCCAGAACATAAATTCCAACGTGTGGCTGAAGGGAATCTTGGTGCGCGCCAGGATCCAGGCAATGGCAACACCGATCGGGAAACTGGCAGCCACCGTCACTGACCAAATGAGCAGAGAGTTGCCGAGCGATCGGAGTAGACCGGGCCGGTGGAATGCGTTCTGCCAATGCCGCAATCCCCAACTCCGAGGGTCAACGAACCAGTCGGCAGCCGTGTTGAAACTGTTAATCAGCAGTAGAATGACCGGCCAGATAAGAAAGTAACCCAACGCCACCAGCGTAGCCGCCATGATGAAATGCCCAGACCCGAAGCGCGGCGCCGGTACGCTGCGTGGAAGGCTAATCTGGTCTATGACAGGGGATTGCTCCACGGCAATTTTTACTCGTTCAAGTCGTTCAAATGGTTCAAACACGTTCAAGCCGTTTCTTTCGGATCCGAAGAATCGGACGATTTGAACTGTTTGAACGTTTTGACCGGCTTGAACCATTCGAGTTATTTCTGCCTCGACTCCCAGATCTTTAAGACCCACTTTTGCGCTTCCTCCTGGCGCGCGCCAAATTTGGGATCGGCATCCGGGAACCCATACTCGACACCGGGAACTCGGCGCTGCTCCGGCACCACCTCCCCAACGGGATATCATTGCGCAGCGAAGATCGGTCAATGTTCGGAATCATCGTGTGCGTCAACGTCTGCCCCTCCTTTGACAGGAACCAATTCACGAACAGCTTTGCCGCGTTGGGATGCGGGGCATTGGCAAACGCTGAAATGCAACAACCGGAGCCACCCGCCCGAATCAAGCCGACCTGTTTGGGAAGAAATATCTGTTTGATGGGGATGCCTTTTTTCGCCAAGGTGATCAGGTCCTCACTTCCAGTTGCGACGGCCTGGAGCGGGAATCTCCCTCCGGTGATCCAGGTTTCGAGGATGCGCCGGTCATCCGAGAACGTAACTCCCGCCTCAAGCAGGTAGGTTCGTACCCATTCCTGCCCGCGATCGGGTTCGAAGTAGCTGTCAATCATCTGCCTCAGGCCAGATGGGTCGCCCATCCCTTGACCCGCGATCTTCCCCTTCCAGCGCGGGTCGAAAAATCCGTCTGCTTTTTGATCGTCGCGATTTCCGCTTCCTTGATCTTGTCCGTGTTGTACCAAGTCTCGTACCGATCCTCCTTGGAGACGTGGTAGATGAAAGCGTACTTTGATTCTTTATCACTGTACCAATATCGTCCCCGATACCAGGCGGACTTATCCACCACTTCAGGATGGATGAGCAAGGAAGCAAACGGAATCAGCGATTCCGAAGGGACAAGCCTCTGATTATTCTCGCGGGAACTGATCAAAGCGACATCCATCGTATATTTTCCGGCCTTCCGCTCTGCGAGCACGCGGTTCACGGTGTCGGTCGCATTACCAGTTGACACCTCGACTGTGACTCCGAACTTCTTTTGGAAGACATCGACGACGGGACGATACTGTCTCGAAGGCGCGCCGCCGGAAGCGATCGCAACCGTTCCTTCTTGCTTCGCAGCAGCGACAAGCTTGGCCCATTCTTGGTCGAAGTTGGCTGTCGCCGAAGCACCGTGGACCGTCGGGAGGAAAAGCAAAGACCCTGACAAAATTGCCATCATAATTCCTATTGATCTATTTGCCACCCTGCGCGATTTACAGCGCTCCCGGTCTTTAAGAATTTTGGTCATGGTTCTCTTCCTCCTCCTAGCCCAGATGATTCATGCATCCAGGAAAAAGCAGTGACACACTGCAATCGAACGGTAAGTCGTGAAGGGCGATGGCATAGGAGCACAAAGCTACGATGACTTGCCCGGTACTTGGCCAGCTGTGCGCGTCTAGGCACAGCCATCCACCGCGCGCACGGCTCTCGAAGGCCGCCTCGAGGTACAGACCCATTGCCATCGACCCGGAAGGGCTTACCGTTCGAGACCATTGCTTCACTGTGGATAATTCGGGCTAGTGCCCCTTCGTTTTTACTCTCCGTCTTCCTTATGGGACCAGTTGGAAGCCCAAGCGGAGTGTCCCTCCGGTCTTAGCTTGAGCCAAACTCTACTGCCTTCATCGATGGGATTGTGCCGCTCTCCATAGATCAGGATTTCCCCTTGGCCTTCGATCTCAACCTGGTATTCGATTCGCTCTCCGACGAAGAGCGCGGCCTGTGCGGTGCCGACCATCATTCCAGCGGGGACCTTGGTGCCTGACGCTGGATGGATTTCGACATCCTCGGGACGGACACCCATATAGACCGGGGAGCCGGTCTTAATGCTATCCGGATCGTAAGTGCGCCCAAAGACAACGCAGTCCGGCGCGCCTTCAAGGGCAATAGCTAGCTGGCCCGATGGATTGCTGCTCTGTACGGTACCCTTGAACAGCAAAGTGCGGCCGACAAAATCGCGCACGAATTCGTTGACGGGCTTTTCATAAAGCAGTCTTGGGTCGCCCTGTTGCTGCACGACGCCAAAGTTCATGAGCGCGATACGATTCGACAGGCTGAGCGCCTCGATCTGATCGTGGGTGACGAACAGCAACGCGATATTCAGCTGCCTTTGCAAAAGCTTCACCCGTATGCGCATCTGCTCGCGCAGCTTAGCATCCAGGTTGCTGAAGGGCTCATCTAGCAGCAAGACTCGCGGTTCAGTGACCAGCGCCCGTGCAAATGCGACCCGCTGCTGCTGCCCGCCACTTAACAGAGGCCCCGGGCGGTCCTCGAAACCGGCCATGCCGACCAAATCCAACGCGCGCCGCACACGATCGCGAATTTCTTTTCGTGGAAACTTGCGCGCTTTGAGCGGAAAGGCAACGTTCTCCGCCACCGTCATGTGGGGCCAGATCGCGTAGGACTGGAATACCATACCGACGTTCCGCTTGTTGGGCGCAAGGCACAATCGGCGCGAGCTCATGACAACCGCGGTGTCGCCAAAGAAAATATCCCCTAGATCGGGGACCTCGAGGCCCGCCGCCATGCGCAGCGTTGTGGTCTTGCCGCAACCGCTTGGACCGAGCAAGGTCACGATCTCACCGTCGTACACGTCCAGAGAGAGATCCTTAACCGCCGGCTGCACGCTCCCGGGATAGGTTTTCCACAGCCCCTCGAGCCGCATCGCAAGCTTGAGTTTGGTGGCAGTTTCTACGCCCCTGCGCGGCGCCGCAGTGGATGAACCTTTCGGCATCGTTCTCACCTATGTAGTCACTTGAACAGTGCAACAAAGATCCCGGCTTTGGGCACGCATCCCCAGGGTCGGACCGCATCATCTAGCATAAGAATAGCCCTGAATCGAGCCGCGCCCATAATCACCGAGCAGCCGCCTCCTAACACCGCTGTCCGGCCGAAAGCGTCAGCGATTTGCGTCGCCCAGTGGAATCCGTTTGCGGATAGGACGCTTGGTCAAAGTGCCGATGCGATCGGCTCTGACGGCAGCTGCTCCGCGCGATCATAGGCTTTGGCCGGCACCGGCTTTAGATCCCAAATCAGTCCTGTGCAAGACAAGAGCTTCAGACCATAGTATGTGAGATCGATTTCCCACCAATAAAATCCCTGCCGAGTACAAGCCATGTGCTTATGGTGGTTGTTGTAGCCAGCCTTCGCCCAGGGTCAGCAGGGCGAGCAGGAAATTGTTTCGGCTATCGTCGCCGGTATCGTAACGGCGTCGGCCAATCAAGTGCGCCACCGAGTTGATACTGGCGGTGGCGTGAAACAGTACCGTGGTGCTCACGACAAAGCCCCAGACAAACAACTGAAGTCCAGTGACACCGAGCGACGGGGCCGCTCGTTCCAGCCAAAAACCGCTAAGGTACAGCGCTACTGCCAACCCTGCCGGCACGGCTTTGTCGAAGCGGTTCAACCATACCAATTCAGGAAAGCGTGCGAAATCGGAGATGCGACGATAATCCGTCTTGTAATGGCGAGTGCTCATGAACCATCCGGCGTGAGAGCGCCAGAATCCATGCAGGACCGGTGAATGCGGGTCGGCGGCTGTATCTGAATACCGATGGTGATTCCGGTGATTCACCGCCCACCACGAGCGGTCCCCGTTGCACCGAAGACGCGCCCACAATCGCAAAGGCGAATTGCGCCCAGCGCGAGGTGCGAAAAGTTCGATGGGAAAAGTAGCGGTGGTAAATGCCGGTGATGGCAAACATCCGCACGAGGTAGAGTCCAATGGCCGTCTGGACTGCAAGCCGGCTCCAGCCCACCCAAAACACTCCCAGACAACCCAGTTGCAAGATCACGAACGGTAAGCATCGTATCCAATTGATGCGGTCCAAATCACCAACATGAGTTGCACTTGTCGGATCGACGTACTTGGCGTCAAACCATTGGACAAAGGAAGTCACTATTTTACTTGAATGTGGTCGTTTCATTAGGCATATGCTGGTAGCACGACCCGGCTTCGTCTTCAATCTCTGGTGGGAGATTGCCGCTCTAATCACGCGGCAGCGAAGCGAACAGGCTGTGTATTTGACTTAACAATAATTTATCGCCAGAGGGAATTCAGAACCCCCGCGCTTCTTCTTCATGTAGAAGCCGAGCTTTTTCATGGCGGGCCAATCATCGATAGAGAAGAGGATCGAATCATCACTATGAATGTTTTCGTGATAATGCCACTTCCACGCCTCCCACGGCGAAAATATCGCCTTTATGCCACTCCAAGCGCTCGCCCTCGATGACGACGGTGCCCTCGCCTTCAAAACCGAAGTAAAAGGTCGTGCTGTTATGGCGATGGGGCAAAGTTTTCTGCCCCGCGGATAACAACTGGGCTTGCCAAGCGATGGTCGGCAGAGTTGGTCCGCCGTCAACCGGGCTGGCTAGCATAAGAAGAGTGCCGTCGTAAGGATCGCTCTCGCCGGCCTCTCGCATCGCTGCGAGCGCGGCCTCCGTGTCCTTCCAGGGATAACGCATCGGCGGCAGTGGGAACGGAGCCCCGTCCGAGATGCGCCGGGCGTGGCCGAGAGTTCTCTGACCGTATCCGGCAGGTTTTTTGATCTCTTCGTAGGGCGCGTCGTTCGGCATCCGCTCGTTGATGTTCACGTTGGGGTTGTAGCCGTTGTCGTACCCGTCGATCCAGATCGCCGGCGCGCTTCCCAGATTCCAGTGGTCGTGGAAGGTCCAGGCTGGGCTGATGACGACATCGCCGCGCTCCATCGGGTAGGACTCGTACTCGCACACGAAAATCGCTTCTTTGGAGCCTGGCAAACCAGGCGTGTTTCGCTCCGCAAGTTGCGGTGGGCCTGGGTGCGCTCGCCGGGCATGAGAATCTGGGCGTTCATCCAGATGGGAAAGTTGCGCGCTTCAATGCCGACGACCGAGCGCATTCCCGTCATTCCGTTAGGGCCGACGGTGACGATCTCTCCGGACCTCATGAGACCTTGTAAATTCCTCCCAAGACCAGTGCGCCGCGGTGTTACCTTGGCGCGGCGCCGCTCTCCCCTCGCGTCTAAGCCCGGCGCCCACCAGATGGTGGCCCGCAAGAAACCTCTCCAGATCTTCGTGGGTCGTGCCAACGTCATTCATGCCTTATCTCCATTGCCTCTGATGAAGAATCCTTTACGTCTTGAACGACTTGAACGTTTTGAACCATTTGAACCGTTCAAGAAGTTCAAGCCGTTCCAATCGTTTAAGTCGTCTTCGGAGCATACAGTTCTCGAACAAACTAGTCGTTTAGGTGAAAGTATCTTACCGTGTTGTCGACCAGTATGGCTCGTTTTTCTTTTCCGGTACCTCGGCGAAGTCTCGTTCCATAACCTTGATTGAGTTCGGCCATTCGCTAGCGGCATGCGCGAAGTCGGTGCCCCAAATCAGTTTATCGGCGCCGATGCAGTCGCGTCGCTTGACACCTACGGGATCGTGCAGAAAACCCCAGTAGTTGTGTTCCTTGATGTATTCGCTCGGCCTACGTTCCAGACGATTGAGACCCCAGTGGTCATGGATCATCCCGATATAGCGGTCGTAATGGTCATCGATCTGCCATAGGCCGTACTCGAGCCAGCCGATCATGGTCTCCGCCCAATAAAACTTAAGATTTGGGAAACGGTCCCAGACACCGGCAAACGCCATTTGTAGGGGCGCGGTCATGCAAGGGTTGGTGAAACGAGTGAAGAATCTAAATGCATCCTTCTGATGGATGTCAGGACCGGGCTCCTTAGGATAAAGAAAGTCCGGCTGCCCCCTGCCTGATCCCATATTGCCGTCACTATGATTGGTAAGCGGCATTTCGAGATCAAGCGCAGCAGCCCAAAAGTTGTCGTCCTCGGCGGTTGGATAACCTTTCCCGCTCGGATAGCGCTCGAGCTTTACCCCTTTGAAGCCCAGCTGGGCGCAGTGCTCCAGTTCTTTGATTGCGTCATCGATTCCGGTAATTGGAATCGTGCCCATACAGATTAGACGGTTAGGCGCCGCCGCCATATACTCCTCAGCGAGGAATTCGTTGTAGGCGCGCACCAGTTCGCAGTAGAAATCGTCTTCCTTGGCTTGCCGCAGCACCAATGAAATCTGCGAAAAGAGGACTTCGCAGTCGATGCCGTCCTGCTCCTGCTCGCGCAAGCGCTGCTGCGGCGTGCCGGTGCCGGCGGTGTTCTCGAACGTTGGAACTTGCTTACCCATATGCTGGTGAGCGACACGGACGCTGCGGGTAACACCGATGGTATTGGGCTTGCCGCCATCGACGACCACGGCGTCCGAGCCGTTCGGCATTTTTACGCGCTTCGGCGCCCGCTCCCGCCACTTATCCGCAACGCGGTTCCTCCAAACATCCGGGTTGAGATCGATGTGTCCATCCCCGGAAATGACTCTGTACTGACCTGCCATAGTCGAATCCTTTCTAAGTAAAATTCTAAACCGCGGAGTGCTGGAGTGTAGAGTCATTGGAGTACTGGGTCTTGAATCCTCTCTTCCGTCATTCCATTACTCCATCACTCCAGTACTCCAGTCTTTACTTCCCATATTGCCGATTCAACTCTTCGAAGAAGCCGGAGCTTTCCAGCTCGTTGATGAAGCGCGGCTCGGCAAAGCCCTCCGGGTTGCCGCTGGGAATTTCCGGATTCGTGCGCGATAACAAATAAAACATTGATTTTGCGACGCGTCCATCAGGGAGCGGTTTGGTCATTAATAGATCGCTATAGTGGCCGTACATTGTGTTCAGCACCTCGGTGTCCTGTATCGCCACATATTTTTTAGTACGCCGAGGCTGAAATCCGGTTTAGCTTTGAGCAGATAAATGCCTTCGATCCAGCCTCTGAGAAACTTTCGAGTCGTGTCCGGATTCTTATTAACATAAGCGCGCCGCACGAGAATACCGGAGCCGGAAATCTCGATAGGCAGCTTAGAAAAGTCGATCAGTTGCCGAAAGCCCATTTTAGTTGCGGTCAGTGTTTGAATGCCGGCGATAATGACGCCATGTATCCGCCCGGTTTGAAGACCGCTCAAGCGCGCCGCCAGATCGCCCACGGGTATAATCGTTACATCCTTTTCGGATATGCCGTTCAGGCGGAGACCTTCGCGCAACAGAATGTCAGTCAATGAAGCCGCCGCGCTCATCCCCAAGATCTTACCGCGGAGTTGTTCGGTGCTGGTGATGTTCTTCTGTACCACGAGGGAATGCTCCAGTTGGTTCATCGGTGAAGCGATGAGCGCGGTGTCGGCTCCCCTTTGGTAGGCTTCCAGGGCCGGCATACCGGAGTGGTTCACGAATTGAATGCTGCCGCCGAGCAGCGACATGATGCTGCGCGGCCCGCCCGATATATAAACGAGATTCAAATCCAACCCGTGCTTTTCAAAAGCCGGGCCTCTTTGGCCACCCAAATCGGGGCCATGGAGCCGGAGATGGCACCGTAGCTCGCGTTTATCTTTTCCGGGGTCGCGGCTTGGACGGAAGCCGACAACATTTCGATCAAGAGAAAGACCGTCCAAACGATCGCTTGCTGCTGGAAAATTCTTCTCATCTTTGCCCCTTCCAATTACGCTATATCTGGATAGAAAATCGACCTTTGGGACAACCTTCTCATCGCCGGTTAAAACGATTCACGTATCTCAGGCGGACCTGGAGGCTCTGATACTTGATCAGCCTCAGGATGCCGGCTGAGGCCTCCAGCAGAGCTGGGGATTAATCACCGATTCAACTCCTGCGCCACTTGCTTGACAATTGAAAAGTCCGCCGTGTCCGACGGACGGGCGGTTATTTTTGTTTTTGTCTGCTCGGCGATGCGATTCAGCTCGATCTGGATTTCTTGGTCGGTCAGCCAGAGCGTCGGATTCAGTGTCTCCATGACCGCGTCGTAGACGGAATCGGCAACTTCCTTTTCCATCTTGTATTGCCTCAGTGATGAACTGCACGGTCTCCGCTTTACGGCCTTTCGCATAATCGACCGCCTTCATCACAGCACGAATGACGCGGCGAATCCGCTGTGGCTCACGCTCGATCTTATCCTTTGTGGTTACCAGTCCCGTGGTCGGCGACACGCTGACGACATCACCGGTTCGTACCAAATCCCGATAGCCCTGGCGCTTCGCCAGAATGCTGTAGGGAGGAGTGAGGGCGACCGCCGGCATGCTCCCTTGCTGTAAAGAAAGATAGCCGTTGGCGACATCACCGGTGGAAACCAACTGCACATCCTTGTCGGCGCCGTAGTGCTTCAACGCTTCAAGCACCAAATAAAACTGCGTGCCCCAGTTGCCGCCGACACCGATCATTTTACCGCGCAGATCTTCGACCCGCAGAATATTCTTCTGTGAGAGAACCCAGAGATCGGCCTTCTTGGTAATATTGAGAACCATCTTCAACGGCGCGCCGTTGACTGCACCGCGCATGGCCGAACCGCCTGCGGTGGTGAAGTCGATGCTGCCGGTGACCAACGCCGCGATACCGACGTTGGTGCGCATGACGATAACTTCGGCGTCGAGACCCTCGCCGGCAAAAATTTTTCTTTGGCCGCCAGATGAACCCGGCCAGGCAGAGAGGCCCGGTGAGGAAGGCGCGATCCGGATTTTCTCTTGAGCGATAGCTTGCGCAGGACAGACTCCAAGGATAACCACTAAGATGCGCACAAACAGGCAGAATTGTCGCCCGTGTCTGCTTTTGAGCAACCTGCTTTGGAGACCGATCAAAAAGGTCCAAGATGCGAGGCGCGCGTAGTCGCATATGGCTGATAGCTTATGGCATATGGTTGGGACGTACTGAACCATACGCTATAAGCCATGTGCCATAAGCCAACTGCAGCGAGTCGATCGAGCGCAACGAAGCAGGTCGGCCTTTTTCATCGGGCTCCTATAATCCGTACAGCGCTTTGGCATTATCGTAGAGAATTTTGTCGATAACTCTGGGCTCGACCTCGCCCTTTGCTTGAGCTTACCGCAAGGCTTCGATTTCGGCCGAGGTATCGGCGTGACCATAGTCCGAGCCGATTACGATATTGTCCTCTCCGGAATATTTCAAAACATAGGGCAGATCATCGTCGGTTTGGCAAGCGACATAAACGCGGTTGTCGCGGATGATATTCTGTACCTCGCCCCGGTCGGTCTCTCTCAAAACGCTTGGCGAGCTCAACAACCATATAAGGCACCCACTGTGCCCGAACCTCGATGAAGCCGAACCGCAGTTTCGGGAATTTCTGCGGTATGCCGTCATGGACGATGGAGTGACAGGCCGAAAGCACAGGAACCTTGAAGCGCGCGAAGCCGCTCTCCCCTTCGAATAGCTGCACCCAGCTCGAAATTTCCCGTGGAAGCATGAACACAAAACGGCAAATCCGCCTTTTCCGCTGCCTCGTAAAGCGGGAAGAAAAATGGATGGCTAAGGCGCTTGTCGTCAATTAAACCACGGCTAAAGATGCCGCAAGCCCCGTTGGCCTTGGCGAGACGGATCTCCTCGACGGCGCTTGCCATATCCATCACAGGAATCACCGCGATCCATCGCAGCCGCCCTTCTCCCTGGTTACAGATATCAATCAGCCACTGGTTGTAGCTTCTGCAGATCGCCTTTCGACCTCCGGTTTGGCAGTCAATGGGCGCAGAAACAAAGACGGATAAAGAACTTGAAGCGTCGATATCAAGCTCGTCCATGTGCTTGAGACGGCCTTCGATATCGCGCATCTCCCGAATCGACTCGGGCAAACCACGATCGACGTTTACGCCCCGGTTAAAAACCCTACCGTCGATTAGCCAGTTTTGCGGGCGACTGCCACCCGGTGTGATCAGAAACGGCCGCAACTTGTCGTCCTCTATATAATCCCAGGTCCGTTCGCTTCGATTACGTGCGCATCGGCATCGATAGTCGGCATGACTTACACCTCCACCGGTTTTGAAGAATTCTTCATGCTTCGCCGCAAGATAACTCCGCCCTTGGTCAAACGTCAAATAGCGCAGGCGGAATACTCGAAAACCGATGCGACGCGCAAGCAAAGCTGCAAACGAGTTTTCAAATAAGACTGTCATAACTATCTGATTTAAATGAGTTTAGCTTCGAAACAATCTGACGAGACCCGGCAATCTCTAAAGGCTGGTTGAACAAAGAGCAGCATTCCTTCCGATATAGAGTTTAAGGGGTGACGCTATGAAGCTGACCATGCGTGTTTTGGGATTCTTGTCTTGGACCTTTCTGATTTTGTCCGGATGTTCCGAGTTGGGCCAAATCGGGCTCCCGGGCGATTATAGCAATTTGGGCGGGAGTGATCTGGTTGGCGAGGTTCGCGATGTTGACACTCGGGCTCGCCAGATCGAACTGAGCACAGACACAGGCAGGAAATTCCTATTGAAATATGACAACAACACCAGGGTATCCTATCGCCAGCGCGATCTACGCCGTCGCCAACCTGGAACCGGGAGATTATGTGGCCGTGCGCGCGCAACAAGATCGGGACGGTCGATATTTCACCGATCTGATCACAGTGAAAGAAAGCGTGCAGGAACGGGGTGGCTACGGAGGAACCAGCAGCGGCAGTGGGAGCGTCGGACGCCTCGAAAGCTCGAAGGCAGAGTGGAGTCTGTTGACTCCGCCGGGGCACACTCGAGATTCGCGACCGTAGCAATCGGTTGGTGGTTGTTTCACTGCCGTACAACGCCTCGCGCGCGATAAGCGATCGCCTGAACCGCTTGCGCGAAGGCGACTACGTGCGGATGGAGGGACGGTTTCTAAATCGAGAGCGTTTCGAGTTGGAAAACTTTGTGTAACGACTGCCCAGCAACCTAACGTCACAGCCTGTTCAAGGTTCAATGTCTCCAGCTTCAAGGTTTCGGACTCGTTTCCGAACTTTGAACTTTGAACCTTGAACCGCAGCTTCAAAGCTGTTGCTACGCGCAGATCTGCTGGAAGAAGTCGTTGCCCTTATCGTCGACCAGGATAAACGCCGGAAAATCCTCCACCTCAATCTTCCAGATCGCTTCCATGCCAAGTTCCGGATACTCGTGCAGTTCGACTTTTTTGATGTTTTCCTTTGCCAGTATCGCCGCCGGACCACCGATTGATCCCAGGTAAAAGCCGCCGTACTTCTTGCAAGCTTCGGTCACTTGCTGCGCTGCGATTGCCCTTGGCCAAGGCTAATCATGGAACCTCCGTGCGATTGAAACAGGTCTACATAGGAATCCATGCGCCCTGCAGTCGTCGGACCGAAAGAACCGGAGGGCATGCCCGTCGGCGTCTTGGCAGGCCCAGCATAATAGACCGGATGATCTTTCAAATACTGCGGCAATCCCTCGCCTTTGTCCAAGCGTTCCTTGAGTTTTGCATGGGCGATGTCCCGCGCAACGATCATCGGTTCCATTGAGCGAAAGCTGCGTGGTCACCGGATATTTTGTCAGCTGTGCAAGAATTTCCTTCATCGGTCGATTGAGATCGACCTTAACCACATTGCTCGCGACCTTGCCGCGATATTCTTCCGGAATGAGCCTACCCGGCTCGCGCTCCAGCTGCTTCGAGCCAAATGCCATCCCGGTTGATCTTCGCCTTGATATTACGGTCAGCCGAGCAGGAAACACCCATGCCCACCGGACAGGACGCGCCGTGACGCGGCAACCGGACGATCCGCACGTCCAAAGCGAAGTATTTGCCGCCGAACTGCGCGCCGTAGCCGGACTTGTAAGCAGCCTGGAGCATCTTCTCTTCCATCTCTACATCACGGAAAGCACGCCCGTGGGCGTTGCCTGACGTCGGTAGATGATCGAGGTAACCTGTGGTGGCTAGTTTCACAGTCTTCAAACAAGCTTCGGCGGAGGTTCCACCGATAACAAAAACCAGATGGTACGGCGGACAACCGGCAGTCCCAAGCGTTTTCATCTTTTCGGTGAGAAACTTTTCCAGGCTCGTCGGATTCAACAGCGCTTTGGTCTCCTGATAGAGCGAAGTCTTGTTGGCCGATCCGCCGCCTTTAGTAACGAACAGAGAACTGGTACTCCATGCCTTCGGTGGCCATGAGATCGATCTGTGCCGGCAGATTCGTGCCCGTATCAACCTCGTCGTACATGTTTAGCGGCGCTGTTTGGGAGTAACGCAGGTTTTCTTCCGTGTAGGTTTTGTAAATTCCCTTCGCGAGATATTCTTCATCTTTCACACCCGTCCAAACCTGCTGGCCCTTTTTGCCGAAGACTGTAGCCGTACCGGTATCCTGGCAGAATGGAAGAATTCCCTTGGATGAGGTATCCGCGTTGCGCAACATGGCCAACGCCACGTAGCGGTCGTTGTCCGAGGCCTCGCGGATCTTTCAGGATCGCCGCTACCTTTTTCAGATGAGGAGTGCGCAGTAAGAACGAAACGTCCTGGATCGCCTCATTGGCAAGCAACGTCAACGCTTCCGGCTCGATCTTCAAAACGTCTTTACCGTCAAACTTCGTCAGCGAGACATGCTCCTTGCTCAGAAGACGGTATGGTGTATCGTCTTTGCTCAGAGGAAACGGATCTTGATAAACAAACTCTGGTGTTGCCATAAGCTTTACCTCACTTAATAGAATCGTACTGAAAAAAATAATTTGTCGATGAGCCGAACCATTGACACAACGAGCCCAACTTTAATAATTCTGCGGCAGGCGGAGGATTCATGAAACGGTTAGCAATTGGCCTTTTTTATTGAGTTTTTTCCTGGCGCGAACCCTAACGGCTTTGCGCAGACCCAGGAACAGCTCATCGCCGGCGCCAAGAAGGAAGGCAAGCTGGTTGTCTACGCGTCGGCGACCGCCCCACAGTTACAAATGTACTTCGCGGCGTTTAACAAAAAGTACCCGTTCGTTAAAACTGAATTCTTCCGCACCGGCAAGCAGAAGCTCGTAAGCAAGATACTGTTCGAAGAACAGGCCAAGCAACACCTTGCAGACATCATCCATACCAGCGTCATCGAGACCAACATTCTTAAAAAAGCGCGGTGCTTTAAGCCGCTATGTTCCAAATGAAGCCGCCTCCTATCCCAGCCAGTACAAAGATCCCGAAGGTTACTGGACCTCCGCCTATGCCAGCGGCACCCTTTTGGGATTCAACAGTCGCCAGGTCAAACGCGCCGACGCGCCCAAGACCTACGAGGATTTATTGAATCCGCGGTGGAAGAACGCGATCGCCATCGACTCGAACAAGATCGAATGGTTTGCCATGCTGCTCAAGCTCAAAGGACGCCCGTTTATGGAAAAGCTCGCGGCCCAAGCACCCACCTGCGGGACGGAAACACGCTTGTTTTGCAGCTGCTGGCCGCTGGCGAGTTTCCGGTCGCCGCAGGAGTTTATGAATACTCCGTCGAAGACTTGAAGACGAAAGGCGCCCCGGTGGATTGGATCGGCCTGGAACCGGTCATCACCTATACCGTCGCCGTCTCCCTCCCTCTCAACCGCCCCGCCCCTTTGCGGCTAAACTCTTTATCGAATGGTTGTTGTCAAAGGAAGGCCAGGAGGTCGTTAACCAGTACGGGCGTGTACCGATTCGCGACGACGTTGAATCGCGCTACGGCAAGATTCTCAAGCAACACAAACTGCTCATGACCGATGTCGACCTCGGTCAAAAGAAGCTGAAGTAAACGAAACGTTTCGGAAACTTTTTCAGTAAGAGCTCGTAGCTTGCATTTAGTTACGCGTGCTTAGGATTATTCTCGCGCCAAGACGCCAAGAACGCCAAGTGACGGGCCAAGGTCCGTCATCCCGAGCGGGCGAGGGATCTGGGAAAGATTTCTCCCTTCGGTCGAAATGACAACGCTTTGCGCCTTTGCGCGAGATAGTCCGAGTTTTGGCTGCGGCTGGCGGGCAGCTTCGTGGTAGTAACTGTCTCCCCAAATGATGCAATCATAGTCACTTTCATGGCTATCCAGCAACTTCACACTTATTGTGCCATGTGCATTTCCAGATGCGGCGTCGTGGCGACTGTCGAGGACGGGCGGTTGACCAAGGTCAATGTCGACCTCGCGCATCCGAACGGATGTATCTGCGTCAAGGGAACCGCCGCCCCAGAGATCGTTTATTCCCCAGATCGCCTTCGTACTCCGATGAAGCGCACTCGACCGAAAGGAGACTCTGACCCCGGTTGGGCCCCGATATCTTGGGACGAGGCACTGGAGCTAACCGCTGCTCGCCTGTTGTACGTGAAAGCGAGATACGGCCCCGAAGCCGTGGTCTTTGGAATGGGAACATCGTCATGGAAGCAGCATCTCCGATGCGCGCCCGTTGGCTCGAGCGCTTGGCCAACGCTTTCGGCAGCCCTAATTTCATGGCCCCTGTCTATATTTGCAACTGGAACCGGGAGTGGGGATCTCATTACACATACGGTGTAGCGACTCCGCAGCCGGACTACGATAACTCACGCTGCATTCTCCTGTGGGGTTTTAACCCTCACGCTTCATGGCCCGCCGCTGCAGCGAGAATCAGCCGCGCAAAAGCCGGCGGCGCCAAAATCATTGTCATCGATCCGCGCAAATCGGCTGTGGCCGAAAAGGCGGATCTCTGGCTTCGTGTTCAACCGGGCGCCGACGGCGCCCTGGCGATGAGCATGATCCATGTGCTGCTGGAGGAGAAACTCTACGATGAGAGCTTCGTGCGCGACTGGACCAACGGCACTTTCTTAGTGCGTGAGGACAACCATCAACTACTCACGGCACGAGACTCTCTCACAGTCCGGCGACTCGGAAACCTTTTTCGTTTGGGACGACCGAAGCGATGATCTGGTAAGTTATCGCGCCGATCAGGGCTACGCCCAACGCGACGTAGTACCCGCGCTCTTAGGTGCCCATGCGGTCACGCTTGGCCGGCGGAAAAGTTGTCGAATGCCGGCCGGCTTTTGATCAACTTACAAAGCTCGCGGCACACTATGCACCTGAGGGATCGGAGAGAGTTAACGTCGGTACCCGCGGCCGACGTTCGCAGAGCGGCGCGCATGTTCGCCACCGAAACTCCCTCCTGCTACTACAGCTGGGTTGGTCTCGAACTCCACAGCGACGCCACTCAAATTAACCGGTGCCGTCTGCACGTTCTACGCGCTCACCGGACAATTCGATCATCGCGGCAGCAACTTACTCTACGCGAGCACCCCAATCCAACCGATCACGGGCCAAGACCTCTTAACGAAAGAAATCGCGTCCCGGCGCCTTGGTATCGCCGAGCTACCGCTAGGCTCACCGGGACACTCGGGGCGAGTTCAATCTAGCCACGTTTATCGCGCCATCCTGACCGGGCAACCCTATCCGGTAAAAGCGATGATCAGTTTCGGAGGCGACCCGTTGCTCAGCAACCGCGATGGATTGCGCGGTAAAACTGCTCTCGAAGCACTCGACTTCTTTGTGCACGTTGACATTTTCGCCAATCCCAGCGCCGCTTGCGCCGACCTGTTGCTGCCGGCTTCTACCTGCTGGGAGCACGAAGGTCTCATGCCATCATTCTCTACAGCCGAGGAAACCGCCACCTGGGCGCAGCTGAGGCCGCCGGTAGTGCCGCCCCTGCATGAGTCGCGCTCCGATCTAGAAATCATTTTTGATGTGGCTACACGATTGGGCTTGAGCGAACAGTTTTTTGGCGGCGATATCGATGCGGCTTTGAATTATCACCTCGCTCTCTCGGGTCTTACCGTGGAACAATTGCGCGCCCATCGACTAGGTATGCGCGCCGCAGGGCAAACCCGATATCAAAAATATGCTGAGATCGATGAACAGACGGGAAGACCAAAAGGTTTCCAAACCCCTACACGGAAGATTGAAATTTACTCAACAAGATTTGCTGCAGCCGGTTACGCCCCGCTGCCAGGGATGAAGCGGGCGGGTGATGGTCACGGACGGTCCTAACGACGCATCGGACGAATACCCGCTCATCCTTACATCCTTTAGGTTGGTGCAATTCTGCGACCAGCAACACCGCAACATTCCTCGGCTGCGGCGACAGGCGCGCGAACCTCTGCTGGAGATCAATCCGGAAACCGCCGCTGCCTTGAACATTCAGGATCAGGAATGGATCAGATTAGAGACGGCCATGGGCAGTATTCGACTCAAAGCGAAGTTGAATTCATTCCTTCATCCCAAAGTGGTCGCGACTCAATACGGTTGGTGGCAAGCTTGTGAACGAACTGGGGCTTCCCGGTTACGACGCCTTCGGGTCAAGGGGCCAACGTTAACCTGCTCATCTGCCAACGATGCCATTGACCCCATCAGCGGTGCCGTGCCCCATCGTTCCCAACCCTGTCGCGTCAAGAAAGAGAGCGGTACGGTATAAAAGTCTCCTAAGAAATCGCCGTCGCAAAGGCTTCTCGCGGCAAGGAGTGGCAAGTGATGAGAAATTGTATTGTCGAGACCGCTCAAAAAGACTCAGAGGCGAGCGCGCGAAGATCGATGAGCGTGAGGCGTACTCTTGTACGTTGACGCGCAATCGGTCGAGCGCAAATGCGAAGCATATGAGTCTTTTTCAGTAGTCTGACACAAAGCTCAGTCAAAGAGGGCGCCTAGCAAGCCCGCCTGCCAGAGTCCCATTGCCGCCAGCAACCCGGCAAGTAAAAGCAAGCTGTAATAGATCCGCCCGACCAAGGTTCGCTGCCGCTGTTTCCACAAGACAAGCGTGGCGGCACCCATTAACACACGACAACCACAACGCCAAGCCAAGCGATGGCAAAGACCCAACGCAGCGAGCTTGGAACCGTACCGACGAAAGCAAGAAACTTATTCTCTTCAAAGGTTGCAAACAGCCGAGCGGCAAAAACCACTAGAAATCCCGCGAAGAGCAGGAGGGTTAATACCGGCAACCAAGGAGCAGCAGCGCTAGCCGCGTACCCCATGCCGCACCGGTCAATGCTCGCCTGCCCCGCAGGCAAGCGATGACCTCGGCGACGGCGTAGACTGGGATCGCAGTGAGCAGCACTGCAAGACCGGCAACGATCATAATGAAGCGAAACGCATAGCCCATCAGACCCTTCTGCGTCCCTTCCGCAATCGCGGCGCGCAATTGGGGCAGCACGATGAGATCACTGGGCACGACAAAATTTGACGGCGTGGTCGCTGCACAACTCAAATTCAACGCCGTCGTCGGGTTGTTCAGGAAGCTCTCGATAATCTCATTCGCGCATGGGCTCTCGAATGCCTGGCCATGAGCGCCCCGGCGGAAAGGTTACCAAGGTCGCGCGGCTGAAACCGGCGGCGACCTGGGTTGCGAAGGCCGGTGGTGTGATTGGATCGAAGTCGCCAGAGAGAAGCAAGGTTGGCACATCGCTCTTCACCGGCTCAAGGACGTCCCGCGGCAGCAGCTCAATGTTCCAGTCTTTGCACACCTCGATCTGCGCCTGCGCACCTTTCAGCTCCGTTCGCACGAGACGCGGGTTGAACCCTGACGTCCGAATTGCACTGGGATCCGAATCTCCTCTTTCGGCGCATAGCACCGTCGTATACATCCCGATCGCATGGTCGTCGTTGTCCAGCTGCAGCGGTAGCAAGAGACTCGAAATGAAGGTAAAATCCCCACGGTCTGCTCGGTCAATAATATATGGAATCAAAGGTCTTACATCGCGAATATAAAGTGCTTGATAAAGCGCGTCCGCTAATATCTCGCCGGTGAGTTTCACGACAACTGTTTTTCCCGGATTCTTCGGATCTCGAATCGGCACCTTTACCGGCTGCCGATCGAATCGATCGAGTAACGTAAGGAGGCGTCTAGCCAGATCGGGATAAGCTTCCCGGCATGCGGCCTCTCTTTCGCACCCTTGAAAGTATTTCTGCGCGATCCGCTGCTTTACCGAACTGACTTGGGTGACCAAATTGAACTGCATCGGCACCACCGCGTCGAGCACCACGGCATGCAGATTGGCGGGATGTTGGCGCAGTAGGTATTGGCCGAGCTCTGTTCCGTAGGATGTGCCATAAAACGCGATCCGCTCGTAGCCCAGAGCCTTACGGATAGCATCGACATCATTAGCGTTCTCCATGGTGTTGAAGGCGGACAGATCGGTAGCCTCTCGCGCCAACCGCTCGCCGCAGGCGCGGAATGCCTCGTCGTTCCAGTTCGTCCTTTTCTGATTCGGAACGGTTTTCGTGTCGGTCATCGCTTCGAGCTCAGCCTTAGACACTTTCGGGACAAAGAAGCGCCGGGCGGGAAAAGAATGTGCCCCGCTGGTCCCACACCACAAGATCGCGATTCTTAGCCGGGCGCAGCTCCGGGAAGGAGACGAAAAGTTGCGCAAAGCTTTTTATCGACGAACCGCCAGGGCCTCCTGCGCGACAAACAGGAGCTCCGGTGCGCGCTTCTCCGCGTCACTCTTAACAATCACTGTGGCCAGCCGAATGGCAGGCCCGGTAGGCTCCGCGTGCCGGCGCGGCACAGTGATAAAGCCGCACTCCACATCGCGGCCCTCGAGTCTTGATCTGAAAGGCGTTACAGTCGGTTTGCTGCCAAGCGTTGCTGCGAACCGGCGGCTCGCCCGCAAACAAGGACGCAAGACAGAAATAAAATGAATAGCCATGCTGTCAATGCGGAGAACCCAAAACCTTCTCTTTGTCTCCCCTTTGCAAGGGGGAGATTTAGTAGGGTTCTGGATTCCCGCCTGCGCGGGAATGACGACGATAGAAAACTGACTTCTGGATTGAATTTCTAAAACACCACACTAGCGAGCCCCGTAAAAACTTCACGAGACAGTTAACAAATGAGTCAGGTTGCGAACATTGGATACGGTCTCGATACGCCGAATCGAATCGATGATCTGATCCACATTTTTCTTGCCCAGGATCGGTTCCATCAGCCAGGCGGCTTTCTCTCGACCTCTTCGGGGCTCATGGGATTTTCCGGCCGCCCGCGGCAGTTGATCACATGCTCCCGCAAGGTCCGACTCGTCCTTCAAGGTAATCTTCGACGAGTCCCTGAAAACGCTTCCCGGAGTGCTCCATCTCCTCGTCGCCGATCAGTTGTACTTTCTCCTTCAGGGCCAACACACTTGGGTTCTTAAATCGATCGTAATCATGCGCCGATCTCGAAAGTGAGCTTACCGTCGACCAAAATTGCTGAGACCATATACTGAACGTTCACGTCAGGCATGTGTCGATTGTTAACCGTGCGCGCACCGCTCGCTGGAATACGCACGATGATTCTTTCGATGTCCTCCGCTCGGATCGGCTGCTTGGAAATCAACGCTAAGGTCGCGTCGACGGTCTCCATCATCGGCGAGCCCACCGGATATTTTTGACCAAGCAACTGGTAATCGTGAAGCGCTGCCCAAGCTCGGCGAGAAGTTTCTTGGGATCACAAGGCGCGTAAGTCTTGATAATACCCTGATCGCCTTCGAGCACGTCGCGATTTCCCGTGAAGCCGGATTTGATTAAAAGCGCAGCCGTTACTCCGTTGCGCGCGGGCATGCCCGCGTAGTCGAAAGCTTTTCGATGTGATCGTCGTCTCCCACCCACGCTCTCGATCCAGAGGCCTGCTGCGCTGCGTACGAAATGAGGTAGCGCAGCTGCAAGTCAGCCAATTCCGCCAGGGCGCCGGCAGCGGCTGCGGTTCCGAACGTAGCGCCAAAGCTGGTCGATCTAGGCTCGAAGGCCTGATGAAACCGGAAGCCGATATCGTAGCCCAGGATCACCGCTCTCAACAAGGCATCGCCGCTGCTGTTTTGCGATTCGGCCATCGCCAGTGCGGCGGGCACAATTGCGCAGCCGGGATGCAATTGACTGTTCGAGTCATCGGTTTCATCCGCGTGACCCGACATGCCGTTGGCAAAGGCCGCAACGATGGGCGTCGTCTTCAAGCTTGATCCCAATACGCTGCACTCTTCCGTGCCTCCCTGTTCGCGCGCGTGTTGCAGCCCGAGCTGGCCCGGCTTCAAGGTCGATCCCGATACGATCGCCGCCAGGGAATCGAGATGTGACTTTTTCCTTTTTGGACAACTTCCGCCGGCAGCTTGCCCTGTCGAGCAGCCAGCATATATTCGACAAGCGAATCGATAATCTTCCCCATACGTCCTCCTCGCGAAAACTGATTGTTGGAATGTTAGAGTAATGCAACAATCCACTACTCCAGTACTCCACGTTTTGCTGTTTGGCAACATAACGTTGACATAGGTTGGCGAGCTACGTTATACGGCTTGAAGGTAAGAGAGCTTTTTCGTTGAGGCGAAAACAAGACTTACGGGAGGCGCTTCCGATGAACAAGAAGAAAAGAGACTTTAGCCGCAGGGAGTTTCTCCAGAAAACCGCAGCCGCCGGCGCAGTTATCTCTTTATCGCCTTTGCGCGACTCTCCTATGCCCAGTCGCCGACAAAGAACCGCGTGACTGTCGCCCACGGCGTCGGCGTTTATTCTTTGAATCCCTACGCCGTAAACACGTCCCCGTTACAGGCCGTCTGGGGCTCGGTAATGGAACCGCTGATCGACGCTGACTACGACAAGCGCGGATACCAGGGCGTACTGGCGGAATCCTGGCAGATGAAAGGCGCCAAGTTGCAATTCAAGCTGCGCAAGGGTGTTCGCTTTCACGACGGGACGCCATTTACTTAAAGATGTCGTTGCTTCGTATAAGCGAATACTCACCGACAAACAGAGCTTGCAGGCACCAAATCTTGAAAATATCAAAGAGATGGACGCTCCCGATGATCTCACCGTCGTCCTGACCCTCAAAAAGCGGATGCCAACGCATTGGAGGATATAAATAGCCGGGTGATTATGAAGCAGTCGGCGGCGGAAAGATGGGCGAGGCGGATAATCCGCCGATCGGCACAGGACCGTTTAAATTCGTCAGCTGGGACCGTTCAGCGGCCAGTTTGTTATCCGGCGGAACGAAAATTATTGGGGCCAGCCGCCAAAAATCGATGAAGTCATTTACAAAAATATCCAAGAAGACGCCGCGCGGATTGCAGCGCTTGAATCAGGCCAGGCCGATATCATCAGCAACCTTCCGCCGCATGAGGTGGAGCGACTTAAATCTAATCCGCGCCTGCGCGTGCAGCCGGTGCAGGGGCTACGTCCGATCTTTCTCGTTCTGAGTCCGGCCTACAAGCCGTTGGACAATCCGAAGGTTCGCAGGGCTATCACTCACGCCATCGATCGCGACCGGATCATTAAACTTGTGTTGGAAGGAAACGCCTATCCATTGAGGGGCTGCTCGGTCCGCAGGTATTCGGCTACGATCCCGACGCGAGAGCTTATCCGTACGATCCCGAGAAGGCGAAACAGCTTCTTACTGAGGCCGGCTTCCTCAACGGCTTTGAGATCGATTACCACAGCCCCACCGGGCGATACCCCAAGGATCGCGAAGTCGCGCAAGTGATCGTCGAACAACTTTCAAAAGTCGGCATCAAAGCGAATCTCAAAACCCCGGAGTGGAGCATCTTCAACACCGACTATAAAAACGGTAAGTACGCCTTCTACTTAACTGGAAGAGGCAGCCTTACGGACGCGGACACCCTGTTTCAGCAATACTTTCGGACCGGCATGACGAAGCGAGTCCTTGGCTACAGCAATCCCAAGCTCGATGAGATCCTCAGATGCCGAGCAGCAAATGTTCGACGTGAAAAAACGAGAGAAACTGCTTTGGGACGCACACCGAATCATCCTGGAGGACGCGCCGGCGGTGCCATTGTGGAACGCCATGGATATCTACGCCCACCGCGCCGACCTCGTCTGGACCGCGCCGCCGGACGAAAAGGTTCAGTTAAAGCAGGCCTACTTCAAAGCGCGGTAAGTAGTTAGGTCTCTTCTTCGACCTTCGGTAGTTTACCAATACAAAGTTTCGCGTCGTTTATCCTTCCGAAAAAAGTGGTATAAATCCAGCCATGTTGCCGACGGGGTTTGTCAGCAAACTTTTTGGTGCTTTTGGATTGCTCAGTTTGGCATTTGTAAGCGAAGCGTTTCCATCACAGGTGACGAGGGCGTCCGGAATGCAGGCTCCGACTCTCAAGGAACTCAAAAACGCTTCGTACTCTGGAATTGAAGGGCTGAAGGGTTCCGTCAAGCTCGTTGATGGGAAATGGAAAGGTGGGCCCTATGGGAAAGGCAGCGCCTCTCGCCCTGTTGTCAGTCTAGTTGGTGATCTACGGATCACCGGTGATTTAGATGGCAATGGCACGGACGACGCGGTGGTTTTGCTGAACTACGCGCCGGGTGGCACCGGTCAATTGCTTTACCTGGCTGTAGTAGCCCGAAAGAACGGCAAAATCCAAAACGTTGCGACTACCCTGATCGGAGACAGAGTACAGATTCGCGATGTTCGTGTCGAACCAAAGCGAATCTTCGTGGATGTCGTGCAGGCCGGTCCCAAAGACGCCATGTGCTGTCCGGGTGAAGTAGCCACCCGTGGATGGACTCTCGAACCGGGGGCAAGCTAAAGCCATTTATCGTAACGGCCAAGCCGGTGCGATTGAGCCTCGAGACGATCGGGAGCACGGAATGGATTCTGCGATCTTGGGATCTTAAGGCACCGGCTCCGAAACAACCCACCGTAACTCTTACTTTCAAGGACGGCCGTTTTACCGGCAGCAGCGGCTGTAACAATTATTTTGCTCCGGTAAAGGAAGGCGACATTCCCGGCGATGTGGAGGTGGGAGCCATGGGAACAACGCGCAAGGCTTGCCCCAACAACGAGATGTCCGTCGAGCGCCGCTTTCTCGACCAACTCGTTCGGGTGAGAAAATTCAGCTTCCTGGTCACGCAGCTGGCGTTGTCCTGGGAGAAAGACGGCGTCTGGAAAACAATGCTCTTCGACAAGCGGCAACCTCGACCCACCGAAAAGTAATGAACTCACCGCTTGCTGGAAACAAACTAAACTCCTCGATGAGGTTGCCCTCAACCGAGGCTCACAATCGACAAGATCCGATCTTTTCGTTTTGAAATCTCGGAATTGGCGGTTTCCAAAACTTCTGATTTGCGGAGTGGATTTATAAGACCAGCCGGTCTAAGATTGCGGCCCCTACTGGGTTGTCAGCACGCAAACCAAGAGACCCGTTTCAGTGTTACATGCCGCACTAGGAAGAATAGGGATGCAAAACTGCCATGGCGGAAACTGATCTAGCAACTAAACAAAGACCGGCTCAGTGGCCACATTATGTGGTGGGGGCCCTAACCGCCGGCGTAATCCTGCTGGCAGTGCTTGGGGTCGATCATTTGGAGCAGCAGCGCTTCGATAGAGTCCGGGAGGCTCGCATTTTGCGTAGCCTCAGCAATGTCCGTGCGCGTTTAGAAAGCGAGCTCAATGAACGAGTGTTTCTCACGGGGGGACTCGTGGCGTATGTGTCAACGCATCCAGACATTGGCCAGGCGCAATTCCGCCACCTCGCGAGCGTGCTCTTTGCGCAACCAGGTATGGCAGGCATTCGGAGTATTCAGCTGGCGAAGGATACTGTGGTGAGCCACGTTTATCCTGTCAAAGGAAACGAAGAGGCCGTGGGTTTAAATCTGATGGAGGTACCCGACCAGAGTCCGGCAGTGCGACGCGCGCTTGATAGCAAAGCGACCGTGGTTGCCGGCCCGGTCAAGCTCGTGCAGGGCGGGACGGCCTTTATCAGTCGTACTCAATCTATCTGACGCCGCCCGGGGATCGCCCAACAGTGGTGGATATTGGGGCCTTGCCACGATTCTCATCGACCATGAAATCATTTTCTCGCGATCGGGCATTGCGAAAAATATTGATGACCTCCAATACGCCTTGCGAGGAAGAGACGGAATGGGCGCGCGCGGCGAAGTTTTTTCGGTGAACCGGTCGTCTTTGATTCAAATCCACCGGTGCTCGATATCCAAATTCCCGGCGGCACCTGGCAGTTGGCGGCCGTTCGCTTTGCCCGGTGTTCTGTCGGCTTCGCCGAACCTGTGGTTGCTGCGAACCGGAGGCGGATTACTTGCCATCACGGCTGGGGCGCTGGCTTTTTCGCGGCCCTCTATCATCGCCGGCGATCTCAAGAGAGATTGCGCGAGACTTCCAGGCAGGCCGAGGGCGAAATTCCAAGCCCTGGCGGAAAATGCTCAAGATGCGATCGTATCGGTAGACAACCGTGGCAACATCATCTATTACAACCGAGCGGCTCAACGTACCTTTGGATATGAAGTCAGTGAGGTAGTCGGCCAACCGCTAACACTGTTGATCCCCGACAGAGTTCGCGACCAACCCCTCCAGGAAGTGACACGTTTCATCGCCGAGGGCGAAGCGCACGTTGTCGGAAAAGTAATAGACGTGATGGGCAGGAAAAAAGCGGCACTGAATTTCCGGTGGAGCTTTCCCTTGGCACCTGGACGACTCAGGAGGGAAAGTTTGTCACGAGGATTTTTCGCGACATCACAGAGCGCACGCAAATAGCAGAAGCGATCAACGAACAACGCGCGTTCTTGAGGCAAGTGATTGACATCGACCCGAATTTCATTTTCGCCAAAGACCGTCAGGGCCGCTTCACTCTTGTCAACCAAGCGGTGGCCGACGCCTTCGGCACGACCGTCCAGGAGGTCATTGGAAAACGCGATACGGATTTCACTGCCGATGCACAAGAGGTCGAATCTTTTCGTTCGATGGACTTGGAAGTGATGGAGACTTTGCAAGAACGATTCATCCCCGAAGAGCGCATTACCGATGCCCAGGGAAAAATTCGCTGGCTGCAAACGGTCAAGCGTCCCATCGTCGGCGCAGACAGCAAGGCGACACTGGTGCTTGGGTCATCCACTGATATTACCCATCGGAAGCTGGTAGAGGAAAAACTACTCCAGAACCAGAAGCAGTATGCCATGGCAACGGCTGCAGGCGGCGTGAGCGTCTGGGCCCTCGATGCAAAAACCGGCGAGCTCCGCACCGACCCCGTCCTCCCTGCCCAGCTGGGCATTGACGTTGCGGAGAGTTACCCGCGCGATGTATGGATGAAACATATCCACCCGGAGGATCTGGAAAAGTTGCTGGAAAACGAGCGGCGCATGCTCGACCCCGCTGCGCCGAGAAACGAAGAGGGTAACACCCTGATGCCCGAAATCGAGTTCCGCGGTCTCCGTAGTGATCGCAGCGTAATATGGTTTTCGGGCGCGGCACCGTGATTTGGGATAAGGATGGAAAACCTTTGCGAACGATTGGCACCTGCACCGACATCACGGCGCGCAAGCAGGTCGAAGCTGCATTACGCGAAAGCGAAGAGCGCCTTGCCCGGACCGAGACGTTCTCTCTGGTGATGGTGACGCATCTCGACCTTGACGGACATTGGCTCAAGGTCCCGCCGACGTTGTGTGAACTGCTACGCTATACCGAAGTCGAACTGCTGGGCCACCGCTTTCATGAAATAACTCATCCTGAGGATATTGAGGCCGATTGGAGCCAGTGCTTGCGGCTGATACAAGGAGAAATCAAGTCTTTCGATTTGGAGAAACGCTACATCCGAAAGGATGGTCAAATCGTCTGGGCGTACTTGAACTGCTCGGTGGTCACGGACACGCAAGATCGGCCGGTGCATTTTATCACCTACATCCGTGACATAACCAACCGAAAGCTCAACGAGGAAAAGCTGCGCGAGTACCAAGAATCGCTACGCCAACTGGCTAATGAGCTGAACACAACTGAAGAAAGAGAACGGAAGAGATTTGCCGCCGATCTCCACGATCACATCGGCCAGTCGTTAGTACTAGCCAAGTTCGAGTTGGGACGACTCGGGGAACTAGCCAACCGCCTCGACGAAAACGAGCGCTCGATCATCGAGCGGTTGGATGACACCCTCGACCAAGCGATTCACGAAACTCGATCGTTGACTCAAGATCTGAGTCCTCAGGTTCTTTACATGTTCGGATTCGACGCCGCGTTGGACTGGCTTGCCGAAAACATGCAGGAGCGTTATGACCTCCTGTGCCACATAGATAGTCAAAATATGCCGACACCATTGAATGATGATTGTGCAGTCGTCGCTTTTCAGGCGGTACGCGAGCTCCTGATCAATGTAGTCAAGCACGCGGGGGTCAAGGAAGCTTATCTGTACGTAACGCGAAAAGAAAACGCGGTTGTAATCGACGTGCGAGATCAGGGCAAAGGGTTCGTTTCAGATAAATTGGAGCTGCCACGGTCGCACGGAGGCGGTTTCGGGTTGTTCAGTATTCGCGAGCGTCTCTTGTTGTGGGGAGGGAGCTTGGCAATCCATTCTAGTCCCGGCAAAGGGACCAGCGCCCACATTGTTATTCCTGTGTCTATCACCGACTCTGCAGGAGCTTTGCATGAACTAAATTCGTAGCCGCACAGCTGCTAGGGTTGTCGAAATCTAACCAAACATATTTGAAATTTATGAATCCATTCGAAACAATGCAATCGGAAACACCGGTGACTCCCGCAAAGACGCGAAAGGCGCCAAGGTTCCGAGAATAAGTAAATGTATTACTTCGCGTGCTTGGCGTCTTGGCGGGATAAATTTTCTCAAAGTGGTTCTGCTGAACATTGGTAAGAATCGTAATGACGGTTAGAATTCTGATCGCTGACGATCACAAGATACTACGTGAAGGCCTGAGATCTCTCCTCGAGAAGCAATCTGCGTTCGCGGTTATTGCGGAAGCGGAAGACGGATTGACTGCCTACGAGGGCGTGAAAAAGCACAAGCCCGATATAGCGATTCTGGATATCGGCATGCCGGGCCTCAATGGGATCGAGGTTACTAGGAAAATCCGCTCTGAGATGACAGAGACAAGAGTAATTGCTTTGTCGATGCACGCAGATCGCCGTTTCGTCATGGGTATCTTGGAAGCGGGAGCAAACGGTTACTTGCTTAAAGATTCGGCGTTTGCGGAGTTAGTAACCGCCGTCACGGCGGTCGCAAAGGGAAAAACGTATTTAAGCCCCTCGATTGCCGAGACTGTTATCAAAAGCTCTCTTGAAAAGTCAGACCGAGGTAAACAGGGCTCAAGCGTCCTTCTGACTGGACGGGAACGCGAGGTTCTCCAAATGATCGCGGAGGGGAAAATCGACTAAAGAAATCGCGTTTAAGCTATTTGTGAGCACCAAGACGGTGGAAACCCATCGCAAGCAGATCATGGACAAGCTTAGCATCCGCACGATTGCCGGTCTTACAAAATACGCCATTCGAGAAGGTCTAACCTCATTGGGGCAGTAACGTGAGGGCCGAAGCGGTCGAAATGACAAAGCGCGCCATTTGCATCTTGACGTCTTGGCGAGAAGAGCGAAGTCGTTTTTGAAAACTTCTGCGAGTTCTAATTCTCTTCGCTAGCAGAGCTTGAGGTCTGATCAATGGCTTCGAGCAACTTTTCGATTGGTGGGCGGTCCGCGGGGTCCCGACTGCGATGGGCGAAGAGGATGTTGCCTTTGCGATCGATCAAAGAAGTTACCCCCGCCTGATAGTAGTCATCTTTGCCATAGTTCTGGAATTTCTTGCCTTCGCGCAACAGCCTGAAGTAGAGCCTCAGTGTCGACGGCGAAAAAACCCGGAACCAGGATAAGCGGTTTTAAAGCAAAGGCTTGATAGGCGATTCGCTTCGGATCGGCGAGCATGACAAATGGCCAGTGATGATGTTCCTGATAAGGCGCCAACCGCTCTGGCTCGGCAAACGAGATGACGACGATCACCACCCCGCCGATCGAATTCGTCTTTGAATGATTTCACCTCGCCGAGGTGATGTTGGCACGGCAGTCAGGCAAGGTGCCTGAGAAAATCAAGAGTGAATATTCTTGGAAATAATCTTGGAGGCTTACCGGCCGCCCCTGAAGGTCCTTTAGCTTTAACTCATTGATGGCGACCTTCTCCATGGAAGCCTACACCCAATTGCCATCGCGGGAGGCAGTTGGGAAGTGGAGTAAGGGATATATTGGAAGGCAAAAACAAAAGGGGCGCTCCGACCCGACGCCCCTTCTTGTTCAGAACTGGAGTTCTAAGCTACCAGCGGTTACGTCCACCACCGCCGCCTCTTCTCTCGCCCCCGCCGCCTCTATCACCACCGAATCCGGACCGCTTCTCTTGCGGCCGGGCTTCGTTAACCGTGAGCTGCGACCGTCAAGATCGGTTCCGTTCAATGCTTGTATCGCCTTTTGGGCTTCGTCATTAGAGCTCATTTCAACAAAACCAAACCCGCGGGACCGGCCAGTGAACTTATCCGTGATCACGCGCGCCGATTCTACGGTTCCGTGTGCTGAAAAAATTTCCTGTAACTGTCGCGTCAGTGGTCGCATACGGCAATCCACCTACGTAAATTTTGCTACCCATGTTCTTCTCCTTTTGAGAAACGTTGTTGTCTTTGACCCTGTGAACCTGACTCACTGCTGGAAGCAGAACATGGAAATGTAACACACGCTCTGGTCGGATTGTCCGCGAGGAAACGATCGCAAGGAAAGACTGACTAGACCTTCAAACTTTGTCATATCTCCACTATCAGAAGGCCCCATACTGAAGTGTGATTTTACATTACAACGTCTCGCCCGCGCTTGCAAGCGTATTTATTTGACGGCTTTTTGTAGGCAATCCGCGCCTTTATTTCGTAGAACTGTTGCACATGCCACAAATTTTGTATTAAGTGATGCGCTGATAGATCGAACATAAATCCAAACCAAACAAGGAGGGTGCTATGTACCAGACCAACGATTATGAAGGTATGCAGGCGGAAACCGTCACCATGCAGGGACACAAGGGTGATACCATCAACGCCTACTACGCGCGGCCGCTCGGGGAGGGCCCCCATCCCGGAATGGTGATTATCCATCACGCGCCCGGATGGGATGAGTGGTACCGCGAATGTGCCCGGCGGTTCGCCCACCACGGATACGCCACGATTTCACCCAACCTCTATTTCCGTGAAGGCCACGGAACTCAGAGGATGTCGGCGCCAAAGTGCGCGCGGCCGGCGGTGTACCCGATGACCAGGTGCTTGGGGATCTCGATGGGTCTTTGAAGTTTCTCCGCTCCCAGCCCCACGTCGGCAAGAAGGTCGGCGTTTTCGGCACATGCTCGGGAGGGCGGCACGGGTTTCTCGCAGCCTGCAAATTAAAAAGGATTCGACGCGTTTGGTGGAGTGCTGGGGCGGCGGCGTCGTTATGAAGCAAGAGGAGCTGACACCGAAGCGGCCCGTCGCTCCGATTGATTACACCAAAGATCTTTCCTGCCCGATGATCGGCCTTTTCGGCAACGACGACAAATCGCCTTCGCCGGAACAGGTGAACCAGCACGAGGCGGAACTCAAGAAAGCATGGCAAGAACTACGAGTTTCACCGCTATGATGGCGCAGGTCATGGCTTTTTCTATTATGACCGGGCGGCGTATCGGCAGGAGCAAGCGGTGGACGGCTGGAAAAAAGTTCTCGCGTTCCTTGAGAAGAACCTGAAGTCTAACTAAACCGCACGAAAGGAGCCCATCGATGTGTACGATGATCGTCCATCAAGCGAAGATCGACGGTCGAGGCAAAGGAACCAGCCGGTTGGTTTGAGGTCAAGGAAGCCAACGTTTCCTATGATCACCCATACGACATGCCGCTGGAGCACGCCTTGAACATCGACTTCGTCAACGAGGGCGCCGGTCCCGGCGCGCGAGTCGCTGTCGAGCTCGAGTATCGAAGCGGCGCGTAATCTCGTCAAAACCATCGAAGCGGTTTTGGCGCAGGCCGAAGCGTGGGGTTCTCGAAGATATTCCGCTGGCAGCGACCGGCGCCGCCCGCTGATCAATTCTAGCCAGCAGGGTAGAACGCCGCGATTCCAGCAACGCCGCGTCTACCCTGCCCCGCTTTCAACGAACTCAGACAGTTTTACGATTCACCTGGATCCTCTATCCGAGCTTCCGCTTTTCGAACTGATTGAATAACCGCGCCGGAAATAAGCCAGAACGCGGCTGAGAGCCAAATTATTCGGCCGTGGTCGTCCCTGCTCATCCGCGATTTTAGGCTGCTTTGGATGGCCAGCGTTTTGACCTCACTTGGCGACCAGATTCGCAACGTCTCAACCTCTACCAGGTCTACCAACTGTCGGGCTCGGCGCTTTAAGCTCGGACTTCACGGGATTCCTGGAGGCGCTCCCGTTCATCATTTTCGGCCTGTTCGCGGGCGCGTGTGGCCGATGCTTTCGACCGAAGAAGGTGCTGCTGGCAACAATGATTGTCCAGATTGGTGCCGAGTGTGTGCCATGACCCTTCTGACCCATAGCGACACAGTGCAGGTCTGGCACATCATACGCCTCGGCTTTCTCGGAAGTTTTGTGGACGTTTTCAACTGGCCCGCGCGCTCCGCACTCATCCCGCGTCTGGTGCCGCCGGGCCTGATGATGAATGCGGTGACCATCAATGCAATGATCATCCAGCTCAGTTTTCTTGTGGGACCTGCCGTTGGCGGCGTTCTGATCGATCACACCGGCTTGACGGTTACGTACCTCATCAGCACGATCGCCCTGCTGCCGCGCCATCATCGCCATAGTCTCGCTACGAGACCTCCGGTAAACCGGAAGGCGCAAAGCGCCAGGTCAGCCTTCAGCAGCATGGTGGAAGGTGTAGAGTTCATCTGGATTCAGCGCATCATCTTATCGCTCTTCCTCCTCGACTTCGGAGTGACATTGGTAGGGTTCTATAGACCCATCTTGCCGATCTTCGCGGCGGATGTTTTCAACATGGGAGCCTCAGGATTGGGTCTGCTTTACGCCGCCCCTTCTGCGAGGTTCCCTCATAGGTTCAGCCACGCTCTTGATGGCCGGGGACATCAAACGCAAAGGTGTCGCCGTGGTGATGGCCGCTGTCGGTTTTGCGGCAAGTCTCGCTTTGTTGGGCGTTTCAAAGTGGTTCTGGATGGCGGTGGCGGCGGTGATCCTCCTCGGCGTTACCGATTCGGTGCAGCGTTACCATCCGGCGCACGGTAGTTCAGCTTCTCTCCCCGGACCGAATGCTCGGGCGAGCATCCAGATCTCATCGTCGTCTTTGCCCAAACGACTAACGGCCTAGGGCGCCCTCCTCGCCGGCGCGGCCGCGCAATTCATCGGCGCGCCGAACTCCACTCCTGGTAGGCAGCGGTCTTTGCTTTCTGATGATTCTTGGCCATCTGCGTCGCCGATTCCGCAACTGTGGCGATACCGTTCCGATTGACGGAGGGGAGAGATGGTTTCGGTTTCGGGTGTCAGGTTTCAGCTGTGGTCTTCCCGGTTTCTGACAAGAAGGATTCTCCGCAGCTAAGCCCTCGAACGCCTGACGAGCCTAAACCGTCCTGTTAACTTAACAACCCGAAACCTGAAACCCGAAACCGTGAAGGCGAAGTAACGTGTTACTTCGCCTTCACCCTTCCGCTTTCAACTTTTCGCCGGTTTCGAAGTGGCGCCCTTGGACCGCGAGCTCCGCCTCGTGATCGAGCTCTTCGCTCCACTGACCGAGCGAATAGCCGAACCACGGCATCTGCGGTCGGAGCTTGGGCAGCTCAGCTCTTCCCAGATCTTCTTGCGCGTTCTCCATGTACTCGCGCTTCGGCAGCGACACCGGCGGGAACGGCTCTTTGAGAATCGCGTTGCAGAGCATCGCCGATTCGTCCGCCGGCAAATGGTAGGACACCACGTCGGTTCCTTTGGTCTCGTGCTCGTAAAGAAACGGTGGAGCATGGCCCTTTTCCATACCGGGAACGATCTGCACGTCCTTGTGCGGCTTCATCCGGTAGCACATGGCCCAGAAAACCGCCGCCTCATTCGACGGGTCGATGTCTTCGTCGACCGCAACGACGATCTTGCCGACGCCGGGATGAAACGAGCAGGCGGCGTGCAGCGCGCGCCACACTTCGGCTTCGTTGGGCCGGCGCATCTGGATGATCACCAATTTATAAGTGTTGGTCAGTGGCTCGTGCATTTCCACGCGCAGCACACTGGTGATGCGGCATTCATCGCGCAGATGGACCAGCATGAGGCGGTCGTAGCCGATTTTTCGAATGACCGACGATTCACTCGGCGTCAGTTGGCTCAGCCACGACGTGTAGATCGCGTCCTTACGATGTGTGATCGCGGTCACGTCCATGAACGGATTCAACTGGCGCGGATGCATGTAGCCGTGCGATTCGCCGAACGGTCCTTCGGGCTCGATGTATTCGGTATTCAGATAGCCTTCGATGACGATCTCGGCATCCGCCGGCACCATGATATCGATGGTCTTGCATTTGACCATCGGGATCGGCTCGCCAGCCAAGCCGCCGGCCACGCCCATCTCATCGACGCCGTAAGGAATCTTTTGCACGGAAACATACGATACGATCGGCGGCGCGCCGATCGACGAGTGCGGCGGGCAAATGCATGCCCTTCTGGCCTGCGCTTTTTCCAATGGAGATAAATGTCCTGCCCCAAGCCGGAAGGAAACACGCCGACGCGCCGGCGCGGCTTTGATCTCACCGCGGTAGTTGCCGATGTTTTGAATACCGGTATCCGAGATCCGCTGGTGATCCAGTGCGAACAAGTCGTGTACGGACCGTTGTCAAAACCCGGCGTGGAAATCGGCACTGGGAAACGATCCAGACCATTGCCTTCTTTGTCCAACTCGTCGCCCAACGTATCACGACATCCTGGCATTTCGCGTTATTCACAGCGACTGGGATTAATCGGCTCCGCCAAAGCTTTTTTCCAGCGCGCGTCCATCTCCTCGGCGCTGTTGCAACCCATGCCGAGATAATAGATCTCAGGCTTCCCGCCAACGCGCCGACGACAACGGGCATGGTCATACTGTTCGCCCCTTGGCATCGGTGACGTTTTCGAACAGCCATGCTCTGCGATCCTCTTCCGGCAAGCCGCGATACTGCCAGCGCACCAACGGATGCAGTTCCGTGTCTTTGTTGATGAGTCGCGTGATGCGCCTTAACAGGCCGTGTTCTTCGAGATTCTTCAGATGCTGATGCAAATCGAAATACGGCATACGTGATCGCTCCTCTGCTTTGAAACAATCTGAATCAAAATATCGGATCGGTTTAACTACAGGCGTCAACGGGGCAGGTTCATTTTGCGGCTTTGAGGGGCGGACCCAAGGTCGCCCTCTACGCAACACATCAGCCGTATACAGACAGAGCTTAGGTTTCCACGCTACTTGCTACTTGCTCAGCCAGCTGATTAAAAGCCCTTCGCGATCGAGATCGGCTGAGCAATGATCTTGTCAATGAAGTCTGCGCGCCTGTTTGCCGCGAAACTCCGCCACGGTCGGTGGTGAGATTTTCCATCTCCGTCTGAATGACTTCTTCCATCGGATAAGGCTTCGAGCGGCAGCGCGTCGACCACGTAGTTTTTGTGCAGGGTCTCCAGCCGCCGTGGATCCTGCTCGCGCATCTGCTTACGAAAGCTCGCCAGCGCGACATTTTGTTGTGCTTTGCCAAGCCAGATCGCTTCGCAGTACGCCATCATGAAGCCGCGCGCGCGCTGGCGCTGGTTCTTGAGAAAATCGCGCTTGGCCGAGAGATCGCTGGCGCTGGTGTAAATACCCAAATCTTTCAAGTCCGAAAGCACCGAGAGCTTCAAATTCTTCTGTTCCGCCTCGAACAAATTATCCGGACTGACCAAGCGTTGCGTCGATCTTGCCCTGATGCATGACCATGATCCGCTTGTTCGATTCGGCGAGTCCCGTGGCGAGGATGTTGACTATCCTTGCCGGGCGTAAAGCCGAGCTTCGAGTCAGCGCCCGTCGCGTGGCAAACTCGATGGTGGTTCCCGGCCGACTGATACCAACAGTCTTGCCGCGCAGTTCTTGAACCGATGTGATCGACGGATGAGCCGCCAGCTTCCAAGCCGACGGACCGAACGTGCCGATAATCGCAAACGGCAAACCCTTTCGCAGCCGAAACCATCGTCGTCGAGCCCGGCGCGCCAAGTATTTCCACATCGCCGCTCGCCAACGCGCCGATGGCGGCGGTGCCGGCAGCGATCACGACCAAGTTGACGTTGAGCCCATTCTTCTCGAAGAGCCCGGCATCCTTGGCGATCCATAGCGGAATCCGGCTGCCGGTGACGGACGCGTAGGAGACGTTGAGCGTTTCGAGCTGCTGCGCGCTAGGCTCGAACTCAGCAGTCGCGCTGACGAGCGCAAAGGCAAGGAGGATCGCGTACGGCAGATGTCCGAAAGCAACTGTAGGTTGCACTGATTATGTTTAGTTCTCGGCACGAGGACAAAGTAGCGATAGATAATATCGTGGCGCGTCTCCTGATTTTCCCAACGGAAGCGCGCGGCAGCGTAACGCCTTTTCTTGCAGGTCGGCGCTGACACGCAATATTGCTTTAAGATCGCCTCGTTGATGTCGCCGTGCTCGTCATTGGCGTCGCTGTGCACGTGAGTAAAACAGCAACGCATCCTCATGGAATGCCATAATCGTCTCAGCAGCGCCTCGCCTTCGTTCAAGTAACCCATCTTCTTTGTGCTCCGCCTTTGGCGAATGTAACGCTTCCACATGCGCCCTTCGGTCGCATACGTCGCGGCTACGCCCTCGAGCCAACTTTGCTGTTTGGCGAAGTTGAAGACGGCGTCCACTGTGTAACGATAAACCGGCAACACATCCGCGAAGCTGTTCATCACGTCGCGCGGAATGCCGAGCGCATCGGAAATCTTAAGCCACATCTCATAATGCGGCCCGAGACTGCCCGCCCGGCAACGTCCTGCCCTTCTTCGTCAATATATTTTCTGCAGCAGCATGCGGCGCGCCTCAGGAATCGGGACAGTTGGCGATCACCTGAGCATCTTTGCGGTTGATGTTGCGAGAAAGTAGTAGCGGTTCTTCACGTACTCGATCAAGCGCACGCTCTGCGAAACCTTACCCTGGCTCAATGCAACGCGCCAAGGATGCGGCTGTTTGATTCGCCCTTCGCGAACGTATCGCCGCCGCTCTTGCCAAATCGTCGCGATAAATTCTTCCGGCGGCAGCGCCGCATCAGTAGCCCTGATAACCATCATTCCCAACACTCCAATATTCACTCCCTAACACTCCAGGGTCCCGCTTCAGTACAGGCTCTGGAAAAATCCGCTGTCCTCAAATCGTTTGCACAGCTGACAAGTCCAACAGTGTCGTCCGGCTTCACGCTGCACTGCTTTGGCATTGAGCCCGTGCTGGGCCATCAATTTGATGACCGCGGCCACTCCCTCCATTGTCGGGCAAGGTTTTCTGGCAGCTCGGCGATCATGCTTTGATATGCCTTTTCCAACCTGCTCCGGCTTACTCAACCTCAAGATTGCGACGGCGAGGCTTTGGAGGACGATTTCCTTGTTCGAGCCGGCTTATGGACAAAGGCCACGCCCTCGATCGTCGCCTTGGACGATAGTCTCCACCAGCTGTGGATTCGCTTTCAGCATGCTACGCGCAACACCATGCCGGAGGATTGAAACGGCAACGTTCTCCTTCGCCGTATTCGAGCAGGACGCGATAGCCTTCACTGACCACCACGTTGGCCGAATTCCGGGTGACAGGCTGGTGGCTTCGACAGCTGCCGGAGCGCAAGAGCGCCTAACGCTCTCCGGTACGCCGCCGATACCGAGCAAGACAATGTTGTCGCGCCTCGGACTAAGCCCCAGATAATCGAGTGCCACATACGTCGCCAGCGAAGCCGAACCGGCCGGAGTACCTATCGCGACCTTTTTACCTTTAAGCTCTTCCGCGGCTCTTGATATTCGGCCGGGCGATGAACAGATAATCAAACTGTTTTGCAAACCGAGGATCATGACAAAATCGCCGCCTCCGGTGTTCGCGTTCACGACATGCGTTGCTCCCACCAATCCCACGGGGACCTGACCAGCCAACATCGCTTGCATCGCCCGGCCCGCGATGATGAAAACTAGTTCGGCCTCAATGCCGTATTTGCGAAAAATGCCTTGCTCTTTGGCGATCCACAGCGGCTCAACGTTGTTGCTGATGGCGCCGTGGGCGATCAGGAGCTTCGTTGGTTCTGCTGCAAAGGAGTTGGCTCCAACGAAGACGTGACAGATAGCCGATCAAGACTGCGATCACACTCCAAAGCTTCATTGCGACAACCTCACGATCGATTCTTCCACAGGGCACTCAACAGGAACCCCATGAATGCGGTGAGGCCAGAGTGACTCTTCCCGCCTCTGGCCTCAAACTTGGCGCCTTCTCGCCTTCTGCTTACGCCTTCCAGCCGTGGACCGAAACATCGACAGATTGACCCGAGGGATCGTGAACCCCCACTTCAGCGAAACGACCATCCGCGGGTTTTTCGCCGCGTCGCCCTGGGCGCCCGCTGCACCGGCGGTCTTTAGAGTTGTTTCCATATCTTCCACTTGAAAACCGAAGTGGTCGATTCCCTCGCGCCGCCGCGCGCCGGTAGGACCGCCATGTTAATGTAGCCGTCGGTAAGATAGATCGCCCGCTTGCCATCATCCCGCACCGGTCCGCGCCAGGCTTCGGTCATGCCGAACGTCTCCTTATAGAAAGTCGCGGCTTTCTCCTGATCTTCCACCTTAATCGCGATATGTTTGATCTTAGCCATTGTCCCCTCCTTTTTTACCTATAAAGTTTATCAACGAAACCGTTTTTCTTAAGCTCGTCCAAAAAAGTGGTATTTAGGAAAGCGGCTGGACTCTGGGACTTCGGCGCGCGATTTGATCCAACTCTGCGCGCAGCGCTTCTTCATCGGGATAAGGCACGGATCTCAAGCTCTCGCGAAAGTCGTCCAACCACGTGCCGAGATCCTCTTCGCTGGAGACCGCGCATGTATCTTTGGAAAATACGGATCGTCCCGGCATTGTTGGTCTTGACGTAATGAATCGCTTCGACATAAGCCTGCACAACGCGCAGCACGGCGCCGCGATCGGCTTTAATTTTCGCTCGGTGGTGCTGAGAGGTCCATCCACTCGCCTGAACCCAAGCTCTCGCGCGCTCGCGCCTTTCAATGGCCGCGCTATTCCGCGAAAGACCAGCATCATGCCCGATTCCCCAAGGACGCAGACTTCGATCCTGCCGGCCTCCAGCGCCTGAGAGACTCCGGGTGTCCCACCCATTTGCAGGATGGTGACGTCCGCTATCCCTAAGGCCGACTTTCTTCAGCGCTGAACGGAAAAAGGTGTCCCCTGCGGATCCGAATTGCGTGACGCCGACGAGCTTTCCTTTCAGCTCGTTCAGGTTTTGAACGGTGGAGCCCTTTCTCACGAAACTCGCTGCGACGGATAGCTGGAGAGCCCTGCCAGCATAACGACATCGGCGCCTTGCATCCGCGCTCGTCAACGCCGCTGGACTACCCGCAACCGCGTAGTCCAAATCTCCGGCAATCAAAGCCTGCACCGTTCGCGGCGTGCCCGGAATCAGTACGATGTCGGCGGTAAATCCATACTTTGCCAGAATTCCGGAATCCTTCGCCACCCAAAATATCCCCTGGCTGGGATTGACCGCAACATGAGCAAGGGTCAGCTTCTCGGCCTGAACGCACTCACAGAGTGACACGAGGAGGACCGCAACGGACAAACAAAAAGCCTGCATAATCTTTTGCCTCCTCGGTTTACTGCTCTCGGTGTTTTATGTCAAATGCACAGGAACTTGGCCGGTTTCAATTTGGGTCAAATTTTTGGACTTGCCACGGAGAAAAATCCTTTATATATGATGTACCTTAAGGAGGGTCATTTATGCCTTTACACGTAAAAAACAGCGATGTCCCAGCAGGAAAGCGAGTCCAAACAGGGGAAGCGGGAACCGGATCCATGGTTGTCAGAAAGGGCTACGGCAATGAATGCAGCCTTATGATCGCCACTCGGGCGCCCGGCTATCATACCAAGCCCCATCAGCACGAGTCGGAGCAGATCAACTATGTCATGGATGGCGAGATTTGGTTCTTTGTCGAGGACAAGGGCTTTCATTGCAAGAAAGGCGACTTCCAGCGCATCCCCGCTAACACCATACACTGGGCATGGAACCGGTCAGACCAAGAAGCGACGGTCGCTGAAGCCCATGCGCCGGGACTTATCGGCGGCCGTGCCGGCGAGAATGCAGTCGCACTATTCGACGACGGGGAAGCTCCTGAGGTTCGTGGCCCGGGGTTAACCGGTTCGTACCGTACGACCAGGATAAAGCCGAAGCCAGATATTTCAGCAAGTAATTTGCGTACATGGCGAACGACTATAGGCACACGGTTGCGTGTGTCGCGGGCATCGCGCTGCTTCTCTTGGCCAGCCAAGCCCATGCGCAGGAGCTTCGCCGCATCAATTACGGCACTACGACCTCGTCGGCACACCTGCCGGTTTGGGTGGCGAAGGACGCGGGCTTGTTCTCTAAGGCCGGCCTGAACGTAGAGCCGGTTCAGATCCGCGGTGGAGCGTTGATTACGATGGCAATCATAAGCGGCAGTCTGCAGTTCTCCGGGGCCGGAGCGGAGTCTGTCGTTGCCGCGCGCATCGAGGGGGCGACGTCGCGCTGCTCGCCTGCCCGGTGGATTCCGATCCGGTCTATTTGATTACCCGGCCTGAGATCAAATCGGCGGCGGAGCTTAAAGGCAAGGCCACCGCCGTTACACGTCTGGGTTCAACGACTCACTTTTACCTCAGAGCAGCCCTGCGCCAGGTCGGTCTTGACCCGGAAAAAGACATGATCATTCTCCAGTTGGGCACCGGCAGCGAAACGGTAAGCGCAATGGAGAGCGGCCGGGTGGCGGCGGCTGCCCTCACCAACCGCTATGCCGATCCCGCTGCTACAGCGCGGCTGGCCCATGCTCGTCGATCTCAGCACCACGGACATGGTTTATCCTTCTTCTTGTGTCGCCAGCAGTCGCGCTTTCATAAAAGCTGAACCGAAAACCGTCGAAGATTTCTTGCGCGCTTATGTCGCTGGTATTCAGCTGATTAAAAGGACCAACGTCTTGCGGAGAAATCTCTCGCCAAGTGGCTGAGAGAAAACGATCCCGTGGTGGTCGAAGAAAACGGTTGAAGCTTATGGCCGGCTATTCAAGCCGGCACCCTATGTGCCGGATAAAGGTCTTGACAATGTGATGAAGGATTTGGCAAACCGGCGCGCCGTGCCGAAGGAGTTTATCGGCCGCTTTGAGCTTTTCCGTGATAATGGGCCGCTGGAGAAAGCGCTTTCGCGATCATGAATCGTCATTGGTTGATAAGTCTGATGGCTGCTCTCTGCGCTCTGCTTGTGGCGCAATCACCCGGCTCCGCGCAGGAGCTCCGCCGCATTCCCTACGGCGTCTCGACGTCCATCTCACATCTCCCGGTGTGGGTCGGCAAGGACACCGGGCTGTTCGCCAAGAACGGCTTAAACATCGAACCGGTGCAGATTCGCGGCGGCGCACTCAGCACCATGACGATAATGAGCGGTCAAGCGGTGCTATCCGGCGTCGGTGCAGGATCGGTGGTGGCCGCCCGTGTCGAGGGCGGCGACATCGTGCTGCTCGCGTGCCCCGCCGATCTGGAACCCGTGTATCTCATCGCGCGTCCCGAGATCAAATCTCCATCCGAGCTCAAAGGCAAAGCGGGCGGAGTTACACGCCTTAACTCGTCGATCCATTTCTATCTGCGCTCGTCTTTGAGAATGGTCGGGGTGGATTCCGATAAAGAGATGACGCTCCTTCAATTGGGCGGCAGCGCGGAGATCACCGCTGCGCTAGAAGCCGGAAGAATCGCTGCGGCCGCGTTGACTATAAAGGACGTCCTGCCGTTTATGCAGCGCAACTGGCCGGTGTTCGTCGATTTGACCAAATCCGATCTCGTCTATCCTTCATCCTGCGTGACCAGCACCCGCGCATTCGTCAAAGCCGAACCTAAAACCGTCAACGCGTTCCTGAACGCCTATGTGAACGCCATCCAGCTGATCAAGAAAGATCAAAGACTCGCTGAACGAGCTGTGATCAAATGGCTTAAGGAGAAAGAATCTCCCAATCTAACCAAATCCTTGGAAGCCTTCGTCCGCCTATTCAAGCCCGTGCCCAACGTACCGGACAAAGGTATCGAAAACATCCTTAAAGATCTGGCGCTTCAGCGCCCCGTGCCGAAAGAGTTTATCGGCCACCCTGAGCTGTTTCGCGACAACGTTCCGTTGGAACGGGCACTGGGACGATCATGATTCGTCTCGCGCTTTTTCTCTTCGTTGCGCTCTTTTTGCACAATGCTCGTTGGCGCATCGTGCGGCAATGCTCAAGAGCTCCGCCGCATACACTACGGCACTTCGGTCTCGATCTCCCATTTGCCGGTCTGGGTAGCCAAGGACGCAGGGATCTTTGCCAAGAAGGGCTTGAATGTCGAGCCCGTGCAAATCCGCGGCGGCGCTTTGATCACGATGGGTCTCATGAGCGGTCAACTCCAGTTCTCCGGGGCAGGAGCCGAGTCCGTAGTCGCCGCGCGTATCGAAGGCGGCGACGTGGTGCTGCTTGCATGCCCGAGCGACCTGGAGCCAATCTACCTGATCACTCGCCCCGAGATAAAATCCGTAGCCGACCTTAAGGGGAAGTCCAGTGCCGTAACCCGTCTCGGATCCTCCACCCACTTTTACTTGCGGGCGGCTTTGAGATACGTGGGCCTCGATTCTGAGAAGGATGTGACGATTTTGCAATTGGGCGCCGGCCCTGAAATGGCGACGGCATTGGAGAGCGGAAGAATCGCCGTCGCAGCATTGAATATCCGCTATGCCCTGCCCTTCTTGCGGCGCAACTGGCCGATGCTCATCGATTTGACCAAGACGGATCTCGTCTATCCCTCATCGTGCGTCACCAGCAGCCGCACCTTCGTCAAATCCGAGCCCAGAGTCGTCGAGGATTTTTTGAACGCCTACGCCGCGGGAATTCAACTGATCAAAAGATCCTGGCTTCGCTGAACGGTCACTCAGCGAAATGGACCCGGGAAAGAGACGCTTACGTCGTGAGCAAGTCAGTCGAATCTCACATCCGCATTTTCAAAGCAGCACCCTATGTGCCGGACAAAGGCATCGAGAATGTAATCAAGGACCTGGCAAGCCGGCGCAATGTGCCGAAAGAATTTATTGGTCGACCGGAGCTGTTTCGTGATAACGTTCCGTTGGAACGAGCCTTATCACGATAATGATGCGTCAGCGTCTACTATTCTTCATCGCGGTCTCGTGCGCGTTCTGCCTGCCGTATCAGCAAACGCACGCTCAGGAACTTAGACGTATCCTTTACGGCACCACCGCATCGCCTTCGCAATTGCCGGTCTGGGTTGCGAAAGACGCCGGATACTTTGAGAAACACGGCCTCAACGTCGAGCCCGTACAAATCCGCGGCGGCTCCCTCATAACGGTCGCGATTCTAACGGGAAATTTACGGTTTTCCGGTGCCGGCGCCGAATCTGTGGTGGCCGCTCGCGCGGCCGGCGGTGAAATCGTCTTGCTTGCCTGTCCGGTGGACGTGGATCCGGTCTACCTGATCGTCCGGCCGGAGATCAAATCAAGCGCGGAACTCAAAGGCAAGCCCGCCGGCATAACCCGCTATGGTTCGACTACCCATTTCTATCTTCGGCAGGCACTACGGAATATTGGTCTCGACCGAGCGGGACATACTCATTGTGCAACTAGGCGCCGGGCCGGAGATGGTCGTCGCCCTCCATAACGGCGCAATCGCCGCAGCCGCTTTAACCCATCGCTATGCTCTCCCGTTCTTGGAACGCGGTTGGCCGGTGCTCGTCGATCTCAGCAAGACGGACCTAGTCTATCCTTCTTCTTGCGTCACTAGCAGTCGCGACTTCATCAAGGCGGAACCGGCCGTGGTGCAGAACTTTCTCAGAGGATACGTCGCCGGAATCAACCTGATCAAAAAGGACCACGGCTTTGCGCAGAAATCCTTCGCTAAATGGATGCGCGAAAAGGATCTGGCGGTTGTCAAGAAAACCGTCGAAACCTATGCGCGGCTCTATAAACCGGCGCCCTACGTTCCCGACAAAGGAATCGACAACGTCCTGAAAGATATGGTGGTGAAACGACCGGAGCTCAAGCAATATCTAGGATGGCCCGAATTCTTCCGCGAGAACAAGCCGCTGGAAACGGTCCTGCGGGAAAAACTCTTGATGAGTCCGTCGGCTTCGCTCGAGGACAAGCTGAAGTGAAGCGACTCTGATTGTACGTTGGAACGAGTCGGACAAGCGCAACGAAGCAGGCGAGGCCTCTAGCGCATTTCAAGAAACTCCAGCCGCACGCCTTCCGGCCCTTCAAAGAAACAGACTTTACGTCCGTCGGGCAGCACTCGTTCTTCAAGTATCTTGATACCATCAGCCTTGATCTTCGCTACTTCACCAGCGAAGTTGTCGGTATCGATGGCGACGTGTTCCAGCCCATAGAATTGCGCTAACTTCTGTTCTTCCAGAAATTCCGTCACGTTCAGCTCCACGCCGTGCAAGTTGAGGCGAAAAGTCGTTCTCCCATTTGGAGCTTTCCCGCTCCGAGACGATCTTGGCGCCGACATATTTACATACCAGTCCACCGTCTTCCGTGGATCCGGTGTTTTGAGATGCAGATGATTGATCTTGAAAGCCATAGTGTCCTCCTTTATCCGTAGTGACGATATTCTTAGTCCCGGTAGCGGTAGACTTGCAAGTCCCGTCCAGCCACGCAACCCCAGGGTCAAATCCTTAGCCACAAAGAACGCATAGGTCACAAAGAAAAGATTTCTTTTGACTTCTTTGCTATCTTTAAAAAGTTTTCTCCGGATGCGCAATTTTTCTGATGGTCCGTGGCTATCCAAAAACAGGGATTTACTCGTGCCAAGACGCCAAGAACGCCAAGTCCGGAAATTTAATTTCTTTGCGGCCTTTGCGCCTTTGCGGGAGATATTCCGAGTTTTGGTTGCGGCTTTGCCGCGCTAGGTTCTATCGGCTACTCTTCTATGTCTTCGCTTCTCCCCACGCTTTTAGGATCACTCCGGCAATGTTGCGGCCGCGAATCGCTACAATTTTCTTTCCGGTTTCAGCACTGCCCGACTGGGGGAACCGAAATAACCACGGCCGCTACTAAGACTCCAGTAGTCCTTCGTTTCACCGCGAAAGGCGTCCACGTCGTAATCGAAGTTAGGATCGAGCTGACCAATGGTTTCTCGGTTCACTATCTCAGGAAAAGCGTGCAGTGCCAGCGACGTCTCCCATTCCCCGCCGTGTCCCTCGCGGTCCGGCCGAACGCTGCGGGACAATTCGGGTACGCCTTCGCGATAACAGGCGGCGGTCAAATCCGGATCGCTGGTGAAACCGACGCAGAGGACCTGAGCGGCTTGTTCTTCGTTTAACGTTGCGCGCGCCTCGTCCAACGCTTTCATGTGGCTGAGATCTCGGTGGCCATTGAGAATCACAAGCCGATGGAGCCCGTGCCGCGCTAACGATCGCCCAATGTCCACGACCAGCGATCTAAGCGTTTCCGGTTCGAGGGACAGCGTTCCAGGAAAGTCTATAGCCGCCCGTGCCACGCCATACGAGATAGTCGGCGCTATGACGACTTCATAGCCTTTCTCCTCCAAATCGGGCGCAGCGGCTTCTGCGTATACCTCGGCGGCAAACGAATCGGAGTCCCAGCGGCAGGTGCGCGCGTGTTCTCCACCACTCCCACCGGCAGAATCACCAGCGCACGACCGGTACGTGCTATGCGTTCAACATCTGGAAATGGGATCTTTGCGAGGTGTTGCATTCTTATTCCCTCACGGCCATGTTCTAAGTTGCGAGATACTCTCTCATCCTTTCAGTCCCGTATAGCTCGGCCAGAGCGTCCTTTTCAAGCCTGCTTTGGCAACGGCAAGTTCTTAATTTCGACTAACCCAAAGACACCACTTAATTTACTCTACGGCGCGGGACGGCAGAAACCAGAACTCTTATAGCTACCCATGAACTAACCCTATCGCGTCGCTGAAAAACTCTATTGGCAGGCTGCTCAAAAGACTCAGAGGCGAGGCGCCCGAAGACCGACGACCGAAGGCGTACTCTTGGCGGTACGTTGGAGCGAGTCGGGGCGAGTGCAACGAAGCATATGAGTCTTTTCAGTAGCCTACTATCAATTTGTTTGACGTGGTGTATCGATCCGATTATACCTTGGTGTCCAGCGTTGCGGCGCATGAAAATGAAAGGGAAATCAACGAAGCTTTCCCACGAATGGTTTCGTACCGGGAAGAGCCTCGCGTTCCGGTATGGAGAACCTCAGCGATTCACAGAAGACTGAAACCGGCGGAGTCGTTTCCTCTTACCAGTTCCTGACATTATATTTCCCGGCGTTTATTCTTGCCTTGGGCTACAGCATCGCGACACCCGCGATCCCGATATTCGCCAAGTCGTTTGATACCGGGTTTGGTGTTGCCTCCCTTGTCATTGTCGTTCACGCCCTCGGCGGGCTAGTCGCGGCAGTACCCACAGGTTTTCTTGTGGACCATGCTAGGCCGCCGGCCCATGCTGTTTGCCGGTCCGATGCTGATGGCAGCCTCATCTTGTCTCACGGCAGTGGCTCAGAGCTTTCCGAGCTTCTCTGCTATCGCTTTCTCGGCGGTGCCGCGATGGAAATGTGGCGGCAAGCCCGGCTGGCGATGATCGCGGACGTCAGTAAAAGCCGCCAACGGGGCCGGCAAATGAGTGGCATGGTGGGCACCGAAGAGCGCCGGCAGGCTACTGGGACCGGCTGTTGGCGGAATACTCGCCACATGGAGTATTCGCATGCCGTTTGTTGTCCATGGCGGCCTGGCGTTTCTCGCCATCGTGCCGAGCTTCTTTCTGGTTCGAGAGTCGGCGCCGATCGAAAAGAAAGGATCTACGAAAAACAAAGAGGATCAGATCAACACGCGGGCATTGCTGGCGATGATGCTTGAGGCTAAGTATTTGGGCTTTTTGTCGGCGCAGTTTTTCGCGTCCATGACCCGAGGCGTACTGTGGGGCGGCACTCTGTTGCTTTACGCCGCATTATGCTTATGGCGCCGGGCCTCAACTATTGGGCGGCCTGGCGACGACCACGAGCATCGTAGGAATCCCGATTACACTTTCTTGCGGTTATCTAATGGACCGCTTTGGGCGCAAAACTACAATGGTACCGGGATTCGTCTCCATTGCTCTCGGCCTTATGTTTCTTGCATCCGGCGCTCAATGGCACTGGAGCCTTGCCAGTTTCGTCGCCGGTTTTCTTTGGATTCACGGTAGTCATAGTGTCACATCCGGAAGCATGCAGGTACTCGGCTCGGATATGGCGCCGGCGGTTGCACGGGGTCGTTTCTTCGGCTTTTGGCGCCTCGTCGGCGAGATCGGGAGCCTCGTCAGCCCTGCTCTCTTCGCCTTGGTCGCGGAGCAGATCGCTTACAGCGCTGCATTCGTTTTGTTCGGTCTCTGCGCTCTCACTACCGCGGCGCTACTCGCCTTTTCAGTTACGGAAACCGTGGGACCCGGGAAAGTTTCGACTACCTGAACATTTCACCGAACTTTTTGCTCCAGCACTTCTTCTTCCTTGCTTGACTAAACTTCGAAAGTCGTTCAAGTGAATAAGGTGACTCACTTGACGCGCGCGCTCATGACTCTCTAATCTCGCCCAGCCTTTACCAATATGAACTTTTATCAAGAGTCATCGAAGCCCTCCGCTTCGAAGCGCAACCTGGCCGTCGCCGGTGTCATGCTGGTGATCTTTCTCTTCGCCATCGATGCCACCATCGTCAGCACGTCGATGCCCACCATCGTCGCCAAGCTCGGCGGGCTCGAGCTATACAGCTGGGTTTTTCGATTTACATGCTGACTTCGGCTTTGACAACGCCACTCTTCGGCAAGTTAGCGGATCTGTTCAGTCACCGGCATTTGATGCTCATCGGCATCGGCATTTTTGTGCTTGGATCGACATTGTGCGGCGCGGCGCAAAGCATGGAGATGCTGGTTCTTTCGCGCCATTCAAGGTTTGGGCGGCGGCGCGATCTATGCCTTGGCCTTCATCGTGGTCGGCGTTCTGTTTCCGCCGCAGCAACGCGCCAAGATGCAGGGGATCATTAGCAGTATTTGGGGAATCTCATCGATTCTCGGCTGCTGGCCGGCGGCCTCATCGTTGAGCATACCAGCTGGCGCTGGGTTTTTTCGTCAATCTCCCGATCACGGCCATTGCCATCGGTCTCATCGCTGTCGGACTCAAGGAAGAGAAAGTCGAGCGGCACACGCCGAAGCTCGATCTCGTGGGGGCCTCGACTCTTCTTTTGGGTTTGATGTTGATGTTTTATGCACTGTCCCGTAGCGCCCACACCCGCCAACCCTTGAACGCCGAGTTACTGTCTATTCTTGCCCTTTCGATGGTGATCCTCATTTTCTTTTATTTCATCGAACGGCGCGCCGAAGAACCCATCCTCCCCCTCGACCTTTTTCGTTTGAATCTTTACCGGACTTCGACTCTCGTCGCCGCACTTTCGGCCATGGGAGTCTTTGGCGCCATCAGTTATCTGCCACTCTACCTCCAAGGTGTTGCTCGGCATGAGCGCGTCGGGTGCCGGTATGATTCTGTTGCTGCTGAGCCTCGGATGGACGGCCGGCAGTCTGATTGCCGGTCACGGAATCAATCGATTGGGCTACCGAAGAGTCGCCGGCGCAGGCATGACCTGCATGGCGATCGGCTTCGGCATATTCGTGGTGACCGTCCATCCCGTCAGTCTTCTTCTAGTATTGCTTGCCAGCCTGTTGATCGGCTTGGGAATGGGAACGGCAAATCTCACGACTTTGGTGGCGGCGCAAAATGCCGTGCCGATTCGACGCATCGGCGTGGCCACTTCCACACTTATGCTGTTTAGAACCTTCGGCGGCGCCTTTTGCATCAGTCTGATGGGCACGGTGTTGTTCAATCGCATGCAACAGGGCTTGGAGAAAATTGGCAGCGGCCTGTCCGCAACTTTGCGTGACAAAGTCGCCAACCCGCAGAACCTGTTGGAGCCCGCAACTCGGGCATCGATTCCACCAGAGTTCTTGCCGCAACTCATTGATCTACTTCGCCAACTCGATCTGGTACGCTTTCTTGACCGCGCTTTTGCTAATGATCATCGGTTGCGCTGTGAGCACCGGGATGGGGTCCTATACGCCGGCGAACACACCCAGGCCGGATGGAAAGCCAAGCCAGTAGGGGTAAGAGTTTCAGGTTTCAGGTTTCAGGTTTCAGGCTCAGACTCAGAGACTCGGAACTCCGAAACCGCGTGCACGCCGTTGACAGATAGCGCCTGCTCCCTGTACAGAGAGTGCAGTACTTAGAATCACGCCAAGGAATCCAAACGGTCATGAACAATCAACAAACTGCAGGAGTAACCGCTGCTGTTGCAGTCGGCACTCAGTCCCTGGAAGCCACCGAGCAGCAAAAACGGCTCGCCATCAGTCTCATCAGCGGTTGCCACACGCTCAACCATCTTCAGTACAGCATCACATCCGTTATCTTTCCGGTGATAATGAAAGAGCTTCGGCTTCGGCCTGCTTCAGCTCGGCATGCTCTCGGCGATTTCAAATTTTGTCGGCCAGGGTCTCCAGGTGATCTACGGATTTTTCGCCGGTTTTTTCAAACGCACCGTCGTGCTTCGGCGTCGGCAACGTAATCGTGGGCCTCTCGGCCATGTCGCAATTTTTCGTTGGCAGCTACCCTCAGCTCTTGGCCACGCGGGTGGCCATCGATGCCGGCTCGAGCCCGCAGCATCCCCTCGGTGCCAGTATCTTGTCTCGCTATTTTCCCAAAGCACGCGGCTGGGCGCTGACCTTTCACCATTCTGCGGGGAGTCTCGGCTCCTTTATCGGCCCGGCGCTGGCGTCGATCGCACTATTGTACATGGATTGGCGGACAGTCTTCGTCGTCTTCGGCGCCGCTAGTCTTGTGATGGGGCTGACTCTGTTCATGCTCCGCGACCACGCTTCGGCGCCGGAAGAGACAGGCGGCAAAGAGGTAATTTCAAAGCCAACCTGGACGCGTATCGGCTTTGTCTCAAGAACCGCAACATCGTGTTCACCTCCCTGGTGTTAATGGTGGGAGCAGCAGGACGAGGAACCGGCATCAATATAACTTATCTGGTCCCCTTCTTTATGGAACGGTTCGGGATCACGGCATCCGGCGGGCGGATTGTTTCTGACCGTACTGCAGGGCGCCGGGCTCGTCGGACCTCTGGCGATCGCTTGGTTTTCGGATCGTTTCGGCAAGCGTGCCGCGATCACGCAAGTTACACTCTTTCTATCCGCAATCATGACCGTCTGGCTGGCTCATCAAACCTCCCTGGGTCCGCTTTTTATCTGAATCTCATTCTTTACGGTACAGTGGTCGAAGCACGAGGCTCGCTGACGCAAACGATGATCAGCGATTTCGCCAAGGACGAATTAACCGATGCCGCCTTCTCGATCTACTACTTCATCGGTTGTATCTCCGGACCCATTTGGACTTTGATTGTCGGCTACGTTATGGAGCGCGTTACGGTTTCACCCAAGCGTTCTATGTCGCGGCGTCCACCTATATCGCGGGGATGCTCTTGCTAACATTGGTAAACGAGGACGCCGCAAGAAGCGAAAAGGTTTGATGCGTCGGCGCCGGCAACGTTAAGAAGGGAAGAAGTTTATGATTCGGGTTGCCTTTGTCATCGGCGGCTATCCGCCTGAGGAACACAAGCGACGCGCGGATGTAGCCCTATCTTACTCAACTCAAGAAATTCAAGTCGGGATTGTCGACGTGGCGGCCAGCCCTACTTCTATGGGATGACGCCAGCGGAAATCCAGCTGGTGGCGCCGGCGTTCATAGAAAGCTTCAAACGCGCGGAGAAAGAAGGTTACCACGCCATCGTTCCCTCGGCACCTTGGACTTGGGAGTCGATGGCGGCAAGTCTTCTGTGGACATTCCGGTCATCGGTCCGACCGAAGCCGCCCTGCATGTCGCATCCCTGGTGGGCGACCGGTTCGGCCTGATTGTTTATCACCAAAGCCAGATGCCATTTTTGCGCGGTATCGTGCGTCGTTACGGTATGGAACATCATGTTGTCGATTTTGGTGTGACGGGTTTCGATCTGCCGGATTTGGCGGCGCACCACGATGAGGTCGTCGAGAACTTCGTCAATGAAGCCAAACGGTTAATCCAACAAGGCGCCGAGGTGATTATCCCAATGGGGATCAGCCAGTGTCCGGTGCACATCAAGCCCGACTGGCTCCAGGATCAACTCGGCGTTCCAGTCGTCGAGGCCATCGGCGCACCGATTCGAATGGCCGCCTTGCTCGCGGGCCTCGGACTCAAGCAAAGCCGCGTGCGCTGGCCGAAATCGCGAAACTGACTCGATTTATGAGTCATGAGCGAGGTCGCTCATGAAGTTCAACGTTCAGGTTCAAAGTTCAAGGAGAAATACGCTCCTCGCACGTTGAATCGTTGAACTTTGAACCTTGAACTGCTAGACGGCACGAGAAATGCGTAGATTCGTACTCTCGACTGTTTTCTGCTTCTCTAACATGGGTATGCGTTTCTGCGTCCCGCCACCGCGTTGGAAAGTATCGTTATCGCATACCCAACGACCAGCAGTCAGTTTACTCCGCTCTGGTTCGCGCGCGATGTCGGTCTCTACGAGAAGTATGGCTTGGACGGCAAACTGGTTTTTATTCAAGGCGGCAGCATACTGCTTCAGGCCATGCTTGCCGGCCAGGCCCATGCCGCGCAAAACGGCATTGCTGAAACGATGGTAGCGGTTCTCCGCGGCGGCGATGTAAAAATTCTAGGCGTCACGTCAAACATTTTTCCCTATACGCTTATCGCGGCGAAAGGCGCTAAGGGTGCCAAGGATTTAATCGGCGGCAGGATCGCAGTGAATCGGCTGGGAGACGTGAGCGCTATCGCTTCGAGAGTGGCTTTGCGAAAGCTCGGATTGAATCCCGATAAAGACGTGACCATGCTTCAGGTCGGCGGCTCGCCCCAGCGTCTGGCCGCGTTGCAATCCGGCAGCGTTCAGGGAGCCGCGCTCGATTTCATGTCCGGACTCAGGCTCTCCAAGCAGGGCTATACCGTGCTCGCCGAGGTGAGCTTGAACTATCCATACTTAGGACCCGTGGTATCGGCGAGATTCTTGCGCGAAAAACCCGCCACCGCCGAGGCATTCGTCAAGGCTTTCGTCGAAGGCATAGCTCGCTTTAAACGCAATCGTGAGGAAGGCATCAAGGCTTTGGCCCACTACATGAAATCCAACGAGACGGACGTCCTCAATAAAGCCTACGACTTCATCGCCAATGAGTTCTACACCGAGAATCTGGAACCCGAGCCCAAAAGCTTCCAGGAGCTCGTCGACGAAGTCGGCGCGCGCGAGCCGATGGCGAAAAACGCCACTATCCCACAGGTCTTTGATTTGACCATTGTGCGCAAGTTGGAAAAGGAAGGTTTCTTCAAAACCGTTTTCAAGAAGTAGCGACGTGGCAAAGCCGCCAACGAAACAGACATTTCACCACGAAGTTCCCGAAGAGCACGAAGTAAGAAATTGAAATGGAATAAGCTCCGAAGCCTTCGTGTCCTTCGTGCGCTTCGTGGTATGCTCCACACTAAACCCAGAGCATCCGTTTTGAGGTCAGCCATCCTTTTTATACGGGCCTTTCCCGGGCCGGTAGCTGCCCTCAATAAACTGCTTGATCCCCTGATCCTTCCAGGCGCTATTTTGAAGGAAGGAAAGTTGATCGCTCTTGGCGCCGCTATAGGAGAGCGCTGCCTCGATATCCGGTATCAGCAGGCTGTCACGATAGGCTTCTTTGCAGGCACGAAGTGCTAGCGACTGCTTGCCGCACAATTTTTCAACGAGCTTTTGAACTTCTTCTTCCAATCGCTCTCGCGGCACTGAATAAGTAATCAAGCCAATCTCCGCCGCGCGTTTGCCGTTAAACTGATCGCCGGTCAGGATGTAATAGATGCGCTTCGCGAGGACGCATGATCGCCGAGATCTGCTTGCTCACCGGTCCACCGGGAAAATGGCCGAAGTTGACCTCGGACAACCCAAACATCGCTTCGTCGGCTGCAATGGCAATGTCGCAGCCGGCAACGATGGAAAAGCCCCGCCGAAACACCAGCCGTTCACCATCGCGATGGTCGGCACGGGAAAAGAGCGCAGAATCCGGACGCGCCATTCGAGAGATTTGTCCAATAGGGCTTCGAATTCCATGCGCTCCCGCTGTTCATAGAAAAATTCCTTCAGGTCCTCTCCCGCCGAGAAGCTGTCTCCCTTGCCGGTAATAACCAGAACGCGAAGATCTTTGTCGTACCTTGAGCGCACTGAGCAGCTCCACCATTTCGTAATGGAGTTTCGGGCTCATGGCGTTCTTTTGTGAGGCCGGTTCAAAGTCACGGTGACGACATCGTTTTTTCGGTCAACGAGAATCGTTTCGTAATTCGCCATTATGGATTGCCTCCTTTTCCGACTATCTGCTCCAAGCTTCATCAAAGCTTCCCTCTTTCCCCCTTTGTCAAAGGGGATGAAAGGGGATTTCTGATTCTTTGCGAAGCTTAGCGGCTTGGCGGGAGAAAATTTCTGGAACTCTTCTGTCAAACATTTTGAACGGAAGCTTTACAGATGTAGGCTGCGATAACCCACGACGCATTCAGACATTTCGCGACTTAACCCACCGAGCGCGGCTCTGGGACAGGCCCAAGCCCGCCAGCAGCGCCGCCATTCGAATTGGTGTGCCGATGCCTTCGACCACCGGCACACCGAGTTGTTTTTGAAGCCAATCGGCTTTGATATGCACCGGACATTGGCTGATGCCCATCGGGTAGATCACTTCTGCGCCCTGCTCGACCAGTCTTTTGGCTTCCTTTACAAAGTTATCCACGACTTGGTCATGGTGCGCAGCTAAATCCGGCAGGTCAAAACCGCTGACGCCGAAGCCGACCAAGCGATGCTCCATTCCATAGCGCCTGATAATGGCGCGTGAAAAGGTGACCAAGCTTTGGTGATAAACCATGACTCCGAATCTGTCGCCGATCAGCGATGCGACGTGGAGACAGGCTTCGGTGGGACCAACGACAGGAATATCGACCGCCGACTTTCCCCGTCCACGCCCAAGTCAAGTGTGCCTAGGGGGACCACCGCGTCGTAGCCTTCTTTCTCTGCACGCTTGAAGCTGTCAATGAACGCCGGCGCTACCAGCTGAATTTCCGCCGGCGTCATCCCATAAAAATACGGGCTGGCGGCGACATCGACGATCCCAACTTGAATTTCCGGCGTCGAGTACGACAACGCGCACATCGGCGCGTCGCTTATGCTCTTCGGGCGGATACCCGCCGATGACAAATCCGACACGAATCATATCACGCCCCCTCGATGGCGGTTTGCGCGTTACAGCTGGTCGATATGCAACAGCCGGCGCGCGTTGCCGCCGTATATTTTTGCCAAATCCGTCTCGCTCAACCCTGACTCTTGGACCACCCCGACGGCATGCTCAGTGTACTGCTTTCCCTCTTGCCCGAGCCCGAAGGGATAGTCCGTGCCGAATACGATTTGTTCGGAACCAAACATTCTGGCAACGCAGGCGACTATGGCTTCGTCAGTGGGTCCCGCGGTGTCGTAAAAGAGTTGGCCAAAATAATGACTGGGTTTGTACTGGCTTTTGCCCTCACGAAAGGCTCTCTCGATTCTACGGGCTAAAAGGGGATGGCTCCGCCGACGTGGGCAGCAATGACTTTGAGGTTTGGATATTTGTCGAAGAAGCCTCCGAGCGCGAGTCTCGATAACGCAAAGGTCGTATCCACCGGTAGGCCAATTAAGTGATCGAGACGGTAAACGTTCCACTCTTTGGGCAAGGGCCGCTCCAGCGGATGAAGAAACATTGCCAGACCACTTGCATTGGCATAAGCAAAGAAAGCCGCGAACTCTGGTTCATCCAGCGCGCGTTCTCGAATATGGGTGCAGAGAGTAATACCGGAGAATCCGGGCAAACGCCTTGCTCTCTCTAGCTCCTTGCACGCCTGGTCGGCGTCCATCATCGGAATGGACGCGAACATCCTGAACCGTTCCGGATGCTTTGCGCATATTTCGGCGTATTCATCATTAGCGACCTGAGACATTTCAACCGCCGGCTTGCGATTTCCCCAATCGAAGTACTCGTACATCTGTGGCAATGATAAAACCTGTAACGTGACACTCCAGCGATCCATTTCACCCAAGAATCTATTCTCATCCCATTCCCAGATGCTTCTTATGGCAAGCGGTCGAGATACGCTTTTTCTTAGCACTCTCGTAAACTCGGGCGTAAAGGCATGGGCGTGAACATCTATCCTCGCCCCGCTCCCATTGATTAATTTCGTTGCCATGAGCTTAGACCTCGCTATTTGAAGAACCCTTTATCCAGCTAACTCTTTAACAAAGCTCCCGTCAAACACATCCTCCATTCGCAGGGCCGCTACCTTGGGATTTCTTGGCGCCAACATATCAAAAACCAACTTGAACCCTTTCTCTGTCGGCAGCGGTACTTTCTCATAAACGTGGTCCTTCACGTAGGACCACTGGCGCTCCAAGCAGTTCGCGATTGGGATTTCTGAGATTACGTGCCGTAATAGCGATCGATTCCTCTTTATTTTGTTGGAAGAACCGTACCCCTCTCATGTATCCTCGTATCAATCCCAGGACTGCTTCTCGATTTGCGCTAGCGAATTTCTTGGTCGTGAATACCGCCGTGAAGGGGAATTCAACGCCGAGCTCTGTCAAGTCCAGAGCCTTGTGGAGGCCGGCACCTGCACCGACGAACGTCGCCGCCACCGACGGTGGCGGCATCCACCGAGCCTGCTCGAAGAGCGGCAAGTCGTTCGGCCGATCCACCGACTTGTATCATGGTAACATTCGCCGGATTAACACCTAGCTGTTCCAACGCGATTCGGGTGGCTACTTCATCAGAGCCACCGACAGCCCCTATGCCAACTCTTTTTGCCGTTAAGATCGCTCGGTTTCGTAACCGGCTGGCGTGAAGCAAAAGTATAGTCCAAACGGTTCATCGGCACCGCAACAATGACGGTGTCTTCTCCCGCGGCCCTGGAAGATATCGGCCCCGCCGAGCCGGCAATGCCCGCTTGAACCTCACCCGCTATTAAAGCCTGCACCACTCTTATATTCCCCTGTATAAAAGTTAGCTCAACATCGATTCCTTCTTCCCTAAAAATTCCTTTCTCCCGCGCGATCCACAGCGGCGCGAAATCGATGACGATGCTCGGGATCGCGATGCGCATTTTCTTGAGCGGCTCGGCGCCGCGTCAGCTCTGCAAGCACCAACGGGCATAGTGACAAACAAACAGCAATCCACGGCGCTAAAGTCGCTCTCCACCTTCGGCGTTTCCTCATCCATGCTTCACCTATCTCCTTTCAAGCGACATTGATCAAGCGGTATAAGACCTTGAATTGTATCGCTTCACAAGTGCTCTAATCGATTGTCGCGCTCTAACATTGAGTGATACGGAGGCGACGAGCCAAACATTACTCTTCCGGATTTGTCCGGAGAAGAGCACAAATGTTAACAACAAAGTTGCAGATGGTTGACTAATCGATCATCGCCATGGACCGCTTTCGAACCATGCAGAGCTTTGTCGAAGTCATCAAACTTGGCAGCTTCTCCGAGGCCGCCAAGATTCTCGGCCTGTCGCGCGCGCTGATTTCGCGCCATGTGACGGACCTGGAGAAACACCTTGGTGTTCGGCTGCTGACGCGGACGACACGCCGCATAACTCTGACCGAGGCCGGGGCGGAGCATTTCAATTTTTGCCAGCGCATTATTAAGGAAATCGAAGCGCAAGACACTTCCCTCAAACGGTTGCAAAGGGAGCCGGCCGGCTCGCTAAAAATTCTTGCCCCCAAATCTCTTACTACATTGGCGCTGGGGGACGCGATCGCGAGTTTCGCGGCGGCCTATCCTCATCTTCATATCAGTCTCATGCTCGATGATCTTTCGTTTCGGAGCTATGATTTTATCGAACGCGGATTCGATGTCGCTGTGCATACGACGCCGGTTCGCGAATCAAGCCTGGTGGCCAGAAAAATTGCCAATTTGCGTTGGCTGCTGTGCGCATCGCCCAAATATCTCGTGCAACATGGCGAGCCGCGCCGGCCGCGAGATCTCACGCGGCATCAGTGTTTAGTCCATGTGAACTCGGACCCGAGCGACCGGGTTTGGCGTCTCCGCGACGCCACGGGATTAGCCTCGGTAAAGTCCAGGGACCGTTCGCCTCCAATAGCGTGCTCGTGCTGCGCAAGGCCGCGTTGGAGGCTTTGGGCATCGCAATCTTGCCGGCCTACTGCGTTAGAGGGGATCTCAAGTCTGGAGCCCTGCGCGAGTTGCTTGCCGACTTCCCGATTCCCGTTCACCCGCTTTCTCTAGTTTGGGCCCTCGGCCGCGAAACGCCGAAAAAATCCGCCACTTGGCCGACTTCCTCGCGGACTGGTTCCGCAAGCACCCGTCCCGCAATAGATCCTTTCGCTTGAAATTCTTAACAGCACCACTTCAAGGACGTTGCTCGCGCTAATCATGGGGCATATCCAGCCCCGTCCGAAAAGCATCCGCAGTTGACATAACGGGACTCCATTGGATATGGTCGGGCCAAAATAAGGGTTTCAAACTGTCCGCTGTTTGCGGTCGGTGGGCGGTTGTCAGCGGAATTTTTGATTCTCCTTGACGGACCTCTAAAGCAAATTCCCTATCACTACGCAAATGGATTTCGAGGCCACCCACCAACGGTTGCCGGGAACATCGACGCGTCTGCGCGCCGATGTGCGGCGCATCGTGCTGACCGACGAGCCTGTGTCGTGCCGGGTCAGGGTCGCTCCCTTCGAGGCGGGCCGCATTGCGTCGATTGTTCTGGAGACATTCGGCCCGACCGAATGGCGGAGCGGCCCTACGCTTTGGACGCAGGGCGATCCGCCGGACCAGACAAGCGCTCATAAGCTCAAAGCCGGCATTACTGCAATCCGCTGTCGCATCGAAGCGCCGTCAAGGCAAGCCGCGCTTCAGCGAAGCACTCGCCGTCGATGTGCGCAACGCGCCGCTGTGCTGATTCTTCTGTCGATGGGCGGAGCATGGACGGGAGCGCCCGCACCGCCGCCCGGCAATCCTGATGCGCAGGCGGACCTCGACCAGCACGGCATTGAAGTCGATGAGAGATGCGTGCCGTTTGCGAGGAATTCCTGCCGATCTCGTTCGCGAGCTCACCAAAAACAAAAACGTGCAATGCAACGACCTGTGCGATCGAAACTGCACCAACTTCATCGAATACCTTGGCGAACAGTTGCTCAAGGCAGGTTTGGCGGATGAACTGAAGAGCATCAGGACAGTGGCTACTGCAATGAGCGCGACAACGCGGAGGGCATGCATAACCAAGTCATTGTCGGTAAGTGGGAAAATTCGGAGCTCGAGCCCGTACGTCCACCGGGAATCCGCACGTGGGAACAGATTCTCGATAACTATCGTTCGCTAGGAAAGCATCACGTCATTCTGGTGGGCCAAAGCCACGGAGGAGCGAAATTCGCGGGAATGACTCGCGACCACTGGCGTTGGGACAATGACCTAACTGTCGACCTGTTCGTCTCTTGGGATAGCGCAGACCTTGGCGGCGGTGTTCTCGAGCGTTGGGCCGGTGCCCAAGACAGTGTTGGCGTTCTATCAGACTGCCAATCTCGTACTGGTGGCAAACACGGGAAGCACATCGACGAAGCCACCGAGGAGCACGACCTGACCCATCTCTTCAGTCATAACGCGATCGCGCGCAGCCAGTTCGTGCACGATAAGACGATGACGTTCATCAGCGACACGGTGTCGTCGGTTCGCCGCAGAGTCCGCGGCGGCGACAGCGCAGCCTTCCGGATGAACGCGGATGGATCGCTTGGCGTGCTCGTGGAACTCCTGCAGTTGCCGCCATTTTCGACAGCACGCGCATTCGAACTGAACGGATCGCCACACATGTGCCTCGTCGGCAAGCTGGACGGACATCTTCAGATCCGGCGCATCAACGAGGCATGGCATGCTACGGCTCAACCGTCGCTGATCGGGTCGTGAGCGCCGGTTTCACAGCCGTTACGTCTTACGATGCGGGTGGCTCTACTTATCTCGTACTCGCGCCAGCAATCTGAGCGACCAAACCGTCGTCTTGACGGTTCGTCCCGACGGCTCGTTGGGCCCAGTGAAGTATCCAACCACGCCCGTGCAGCAGACGACTGGTCCGCTCCAAGGGACCCTGGGATCTCGTGGAAGCATTTACCGTTGGCGCCGACCGGTTCATCTGCCTCGCCAAAGCAAACGGGGATCTTCAGAATTGTCAAGATCGCTGCCGACGGATCGCCGTCGACAGTCGTTCCTCATCCGGTTGGAATATTCGCGGGTTTTCAATTCCTTGGCCGCTATCGCGTTCTATTCGATCGGTGCAGCCACGTATTTGTTCACGCTGGGTGATGGAAAGTCCGTCTATCGAATGAACGGTGACGGAACCGTCGGTCAGCGCGTGTGGCACGAGCCGGCCGGCTTTGGACTGGCTCTGCGTACCATAGTTGCTCATGTCGCCGCCAGCGCGAATCAGTCGATTCCTGCTGCTCGATGCAGTCCGGAAGGCTGGAACGACGAGCTATCGGCAATAACGGGGCGCTCGGCCCTGTGTTTTCAGTCCATACTGACCAAGCCGGCGCAACTGGATTCTCTGCATATGCCGTCGCCGACGGCGCACATCTTTCATGTTGCGCGGACCGACTTGATTCCATCTCGTGTGGCCGCGTATCTGGTTTGAGGTTCGAGATTGCAACTTACAACGTTCTTCTGCCGTATGATCCGGTCAAGGAATCTCATGCAACGAACAATCCTGGGAAGACTGGCGCCGGCATGCGTTTGTTTGACGCTTTTGTTCACCCGGCGGCCACAACAGCCTGCAGTCTTGCTTCCGACAAACCGATTGACGAAACCTACCATGGCCGGTACGCGTTTTCCGAGCCGGAGACACGCAATGTGGCTTGGGTTTTCGATCAGTTCCCGCGCATCCGTTGGTATGTTGGTATATGGATATCCATTCGGCCGTAGGTGACATCCTGTTCAACTGGGGCGACGGTAACGACCAGCTGAATGATCCATCAATGCAATTCTTGAATCCTGCTTGGGACGGAAAAAGAGGGAGTTTTGTTTGGCAGCGTCAGATGCAGGCTTGTGAAGTACGGAAGTTGAGAACATTCTACAACGATTCACGCTATCGACAATCGGTACGGAAGGTTTGCTCCTCGCGCCTGACGTCAATTTCTGCTACGAAGTTAGGGTTCAATCCCAGACTTCGCGCGCCACCCGCACGACCAGCGACAGCTTTGCGATCTCGGCATCGACGGTGATGTTGTTGCCCAAAACCGTGCTGGAAAAAGCCGCATTGCGGGCTGAGCGCCAGCTGCTCGAGAGGGACGTAACGGCTCGCCTCGTCGATGCGCCGTTTGAGATCGTCGGCACTTTCCATGTCGCCGCTCTTGGTCGTAACCAAGCCGAGGACGATTTTCTTGTCCTTGGGCACGAAACGCAGCGGCGCGAAGCTGCCCGCCCGCGGCGAGTCGTATTCAAGAAAAAACCGTCGAGCTTGAATTCGTTAAACAGAATTTCCGCCACCGGATCGTAGCCGCCCTCGGCGGCCCAGGCGCTGCGGAAGTTGCCGCGGCAGATATGCATGCATACGGTCATGTTGGCCGGGCGGTCTTTGATACAATCGTTAATCAGTTTGGCATAGGTGCGCGGCAACTGGTCGGGATCTTCGCCGATGTGGCGCACGCTCTCGCGCATCTTTTCGTCGCAAAGGTAGGCCATGTTGGGATCGTCGAGCTGGAGATAGGTGCAACCGAGATCCGCCAACGCGTGGATCTCTTCGCGGTAAATGCGCGCCAGGTCGTCATAAAAACTGTCCATGTCGGGGTAGGCGCGCTTGTCGATGGCCGCGCGGCCGCCGCGCATGTGCAAAATCGTCGGCGATGGAATGCACAATTTTGCGGTGCGCTGAGTGACCGACTGCAGATACTTGAAATTATCTGTCTCGATGCCGACGTGGCGCTCGAGCCGGCCGGTGATTTCAAAGCGCGTCGGTGAGCGTTCGATTTCCTGTTCGCCCGATTTAAATTTGCGCGCGACGTTTTGCTCCGCCACCCCTCCTTCACAGTCACGCCTTCGAACTGCCGCAGAAAATCGGCATGCCAGATGGTGCGGCGGTATTCGCCGTCGGTAATGCCCTGAAGACCGACCTCTTCCTGTATCTTCGCCGCGGCGCTAATTGCACGGTCCTCTACCTGCCGTAGCGCCGCGGCGGATATATCGCCCTTCTGATGCTGCTCGCGGGCGCGCAGAAGTTCCGGCGGCCGCAGCAAGCTGCCGACATGATCGGCGCGAAACGGAGGTCTCCCGTAGGTCATTGTATGATACCTTTCGCTACGTTTCTTCAAAACAGTTGCTTTGATCATTGCCACGTTTGAATTCTGACGAGAAGAGCTAAGAGATTAAACGTAAAGTTGCAGTGGTTTGATCAATGAGGCAACTGAGGTGTCGTTAAGCTATTTGATCCCGTAGTGCTCTAGCGCGATGAACGAAACAAAAGCAAAAGTCTAAAGTAAAAGTCCGAGCCTGAAGCGGATCGAGCCTTACCGACGGAAAAGAAAATAGCCGAGATAACCGCTAACAACGCACGACCTCAGGCCGGCCCTTTGAACCTTGAACCTTTGAACTGTTGAACGAGCTACAACTCCACTTGTTTTCGCCCCCATCCACTTCAAGACCGCGCACCGGATTCAGCGATCTTTGGCCGGACCGGATGAAAGGTAAATTCGATTTCGCCCGCGCTCTGGTTCTCGTTGCGTTTCTGCCTGGTGATCTGGACCGTGGCAAACCTGGGCTGAGCAGCGTTGATGAGATACACACTCATCGTGGTTAAATGCCGGTTCTCGAGCGTGAGCCTGTGGGGTCCGGTCGCGAGCGGGCTGAAGATTGCGGAGAATTCCATCTGAATTGTTCCCGAACCGGTGCGAAGCTCTGCAGGCGGAACGAATTCAGACGCGGTGAGTTTCAATTCTAAATTTCGCCCGTCCATGCGGAGCGTGAGATCGCGCTTCAGCAACTCGGCATAGGCTGCCGCTTCGTTCTTGGAAATCGCGCCGTCGCGGTCGCGGTCGATCTCGGCGATCACCTGTTCGGCGACAGCCACGCCCGGCGTAAGGTTGATTTGCAGCCGGACGCTACTCGGCTCGATGGCCACAAGCGTCGCTTGCAGATACTGGTCGTCCCGATGCGCGAAAACGGCGGACGGAAACGCAAGTAACGCGATCAGCAGCGGCAGGTGACAGAGTGTCCTGGTCACGGCTTCCGCCATTTTACTCCGTAATCGTTCGTTGGATCGCGGTAAATCGTGTGGATGTGCTTTGTCGCGTCGCCCCCAAGCGCTGCGGGGCGTATTCGATGATTACCGTCGGCCCTTGGATGCGGAAGTAAGCGGCGCTGCCTTTTTCAGTTGGGCCGCTCCACGCGAACCAGGTTTCGGCGATATTCTTTCTCATCTCGTCCATTTTCGCTTTCGCAACAGCTTCGTGCATGATGCCGGTCCATTCGCTGGCGAGATCCAGCAGCATCTGGCGCTGCTTCTCGGTCAGGGCCGAGCCTTTGATTCCTTCCGGCTGAATCGTCTGCCCGTCGCGGCCGGGCCCGAGTACAAGGTCGCGCATCTGGAAGTCAAGGATGGCCTGCTTGCGCTGCGCTTCGTTCAGCGAACTGAGCAGGGCAAACGCCTTGTCAGTCTCGCGACCGAGGGGGCGCACCGTCTTGCCTTCGAGTTCGTAAATCGCCGGCTGCGCGCCGGTGTGGCTAGGGCGCCAGCGTGCGTTGCTCGCCGGCAAGCGTGATGTTGAGGCCGAGATGGTGCCCGCCGAACTGAATCATCCACGGCTCGGTGGTGGAAGGCTGGCCGAGGAACGAGACATAATATTCATCGCGCCCAAACATCGTCTCGCCGCTCGATTTTCTCAACAACTCGTCGGCCTCGACGATCTGCAGAATCTTCTCGTACCCCTGCGGACTCAACGCCGCTGCCAGCACCGCCAGCACGGCCTCGCGCTGCGGTTTTGTGAGGTCGCCCATCCGCAAGCCCTGCCGTTTGAAGATTGCTGTCGGAAGATTCGACCAGCGCTTGCGCTGCGCCTCGTCTTTGAAATCAAAGACGACCTTGCCACGCTGGGCATCGTCAAGCGTGGCAAGGAATTTCTTCGTGGCTGCGACGATACCCGCGGTCGGCGCGCCGGAGGTAGAGTTCGTCTGGGCAAAGCTGTTCAACCCAGCGCCGAATAACAGGATCAAGACCAGCGCAATCTTTTGGTTCATCGCTAAATTGAAACGTAATTTCAGCCACGGGTCAACACGCACGAGGTTCATCGAACATATCCGAAACAGCACCGGAACTTGCCGAACTTGGGGTCAGGTCTTGCAATCCAATAAATGGGCTGATACAAGCTCGCCATGGCACGGCCCCTTAGATTAGAATTTGCGAACGCGGTTTATCATTTGACCAGTCGAGGCAATGCCCGCCAAGGGATCTTTTTCAATGACGGCGACCGCGAGTTGTTTCTCCAGACCCTCGCTCACGTTGTATCCCGCTATAGCTGGATCTGCCATGCCTATTGCTTGATGGCAAATCATTATCACCTGCTGATCGAGACCCCAAAGGCCAATCTTTCGATCGGCATGCGTCAGCTAAACGGGGTATTCACTCAGAGTTTCAATCGCCGACACAAACGGGTGGGCCATTTGTTTCAAGGGCGGTTCAAAGCGGTCTTGGTTGAAAAAGAGTCATACCTATTGGAGCTGTGCCGCTACGTAGTGCTCAATCCGGTGCGGGTCAAAGGCGGGACTAAGACGGCAGCTTGGAAGTGGAGCAGTTATCGGGCGACAGCGGGATTAGCTTCGGTACCCGAGTTCCTAAGCACCGACTGGCTGCTTGAGCAATTTGGCAAGAACCGGCGTGTAGCGCAAAAGCGGTATCGGGAATTTGTCAGAGACGGCATAACGAATCGGCCGTGGGATCAGCTTAAAGGTCAGATTTACTTAGGCAGTGACAAGTTCATTGAGAGGCACTCGGCTGAGGATAAGGAGCTCAAGGCGATTCCACGAGCGCAGCTACACGCATTCAAGCCGACATTGGAACGGATTTTTGCGAGAGATGGGGAAACCGGGATCGGCCGGGCATACCGAGAGCATGGTTATCGGCTGCAAGAGATCGCCGCGTACCTGGGCGTCCATTACGCGACGGTGAGCCGAAAACTCAAGAAAATAGAACGACGGACATAGTAATGTTGCATTGCAAGACGTGACCCGAGATTTCCCCCGAGATTCGGATGCCTCGCTGATTCCCGCCCATCAATGAAAACTGGCTCAGCGCTTTCGCGCCGAGCCAGGTGTACAGCGAACCGTCCAAGAGATGGATGCGCGCCGGGCGGAACCGCGCAACTCCCACTCCCTCGCCATCAGGGCGAGAGAGTGGGCATCAAGATCAAAGTTTCAATTTGCGCCTGCCTGGCGCGTAGGGCCTGTTTAAACGGCCCTACTTGCTGACGCTCTCTTTACTCGGCCGAGTCCCGCACAGCGTCGGCGTGGATCGCATTGCCCGCCATCGTCTGCATGAAACTGTCGGTAAAGCGGAGGACCTGAAAACCGTTGCCATCACCGACGATCCAAAGGTGCAACTCACGCCCGTGCGTCCCGTCGGCAGGAACCTTTTGAAAGTGCGTCAAACCAGCTTGCTTTTCGACGGTTCGATCGACACCCGGTGACCAGCTACCTGATCCGGGAAGGAAATCCGTCCGCGGAGCCGGCCCCTTCCAGTACGCGATCTCTGCAGGGTGGTAGGGATCGCGAATGTCGAAAACTCGGGTGCCTACACCTGCTCGAGCCGCAAGCGGCCATCGTCGGATTCTCCGGGCGGTCCACATTGCATCTTTCAATGGAATAGTCGAGGATACCGCCGCCGACTTCTGGAGGCTCCTTGAGCATAGCCTCGCAATTGCGGCGGTCGTGCACTTCGTCCATGAGCTCGGAGATTATTTTAGGGTTCGTCTCGTCGCTGATGTCGACGATATGCACATAACCGTACGCCCCGACTCCCCGGGCACATGCCGCCGCTAGACCACCAGCACCCCCTGGGGCCCGGACTCGGACGTGGTGAGGATGTGCGGGCGCCCGTTGTAGGATACGAGGAGCGGCTGCTCCCCCTCCTGCCCCCTGGTCACCCCAGCCGATCTTGCTGACAATCCGGATCTGCGGATTGGGGCGACGGAACTGAATGTCGCTCACGTCCAGGATCACCAGCAACTCCGGACCGAACGAAGAACTGTTCGCCGCCGCGCCGAAGCTCCCGGGTTGTACTACGTACAACCGCGTCCCGTCCTTGTTGGTGGTCAGGTCGTGGGGCCTGCCATCGCCGTTGAACGTCCAGGTGAGGAGCACCTTCGGATTGGACGGATCGGCGACGTCAATGACCGGCATGGTGCCGCCGACGCCTCGAAAGTTCTGGCCGATGTAGTACGTCATGCCGTCCTCGGCCCAGCCACCCATGTGGCCCAGGCTACCGGGCACGGTGATGCTGGACTTCAGGATCGGGTGGGCGCAGTTGGACAGGTCATAAACGGCGAAATTCGGCCCGTTGCTTTCGGCGACCCCGAGGAGCTTGCGCGCCTGGTTCACCTTCAGGTTCTCGTGCGGGTTGAGCGCCGCGGGAGTGTCGTCCAGGTACGCAGTCGGCCGTGGATGCCGGGGGTCCGAGACATCCAACACCACGACGCCGGGGTGCTGCTGCAGAGGATCATTTTCCGTTGCATAGTAGGCGCAGTGATCAAGGTACGCCGGTCCGTCCTGCGAAAAGGCTCCCTCACCTCGGAACTGGCCAACGAGCTCCAGGTTGCAGTTGTAGCCGCCCTCCGAGTCGCCGCTCAGGCGTTCCCACGCCGTGGTCTGACCTTGCAATCCGCTTTCGGTCCAATCGAAAGGACCGCAATTGGCTTTGGGTGCCGGTCCCGTCCATGGGACACGAACAGCACCGGTACCGTCGGCTAATAAGATAGAATTGCTGACCAACAGACCCAGCGACGCGACGGTTGCAATTGCGAATGCCCTGACTAGCTTTTGTTTATTCATGGTTCCTCCTTGCCCCGAACGTAAATGTTTAGGAAACTCAAACCACTTTTTTCTGCCCCGAGCACTATCGCCGGACAATGCGGGCTGTCCAATACTTTTTCTAATGCCCGGTATAGGTTTTGTCTATGGCGAGAAGAGGACTTCCGTTAGCCTAGCCGATAGCGTGCGGTTGTCTACCCTTCCCGCACAACTCCTCGCCTCTTTATCTTCCCTCAGCCCGACAAACTTTGAGCAGTCTCGGGCGACTGTCCGGTCGTCCAGTCTGGCGCAGCTGCGCTCTATTTGCGGATTGAGGTTTGAGCACGTCGCCATCTTTAGGAATGCAGCCGAGGTGCCGGTCGCGTGACCAAGCCGGTGGGACGCGCGAGCCAGACGGGGTCGACGCGAGCCGCGCGGGTCAGATCTTCCACACTTTGCTGTTCATCGTAAACGTACGCGAGCCACTAACTCGAGTGCAGGCGTGACTGACCCAAAGTCGAACGTAGGTTGACATAAGACGATGCTTATCGGATATTCCTCCCTCGGAAAGACTGATCCTGAGATGGTCAATCTTCTCTACTAAGCCGCGGAGTCGAGCTGTTGCATGCCGCCGTGGAGGCAGGTTGTGAATGCTTGGCGCCTTACCCTTAGACGATTGCCTACCCGTTAATAGAAAGGAGGCGTCTATGGTCCAGCGATTTTGCTATTTGCTCATAGCAGTAGGGTCTGGGACTGTTATTCAGAGCGACGGTCTCTGCACAGGAGTCTTTCTACAAGGGCAAGACGATTCGCATCATCGTCGGCGCCCCGCCGGGCGGTGGCTATGATACTTATTCTCGGCTCATTGCCCGTCATATAGGAAACATATCCCAGGTAACCCCCACGGTTATTGTGGAGAACATGCCCGGGGCCGCCACTCTCATCTCGGCCAATCACGTATATAAGGTGGCCAAACCCGACGGCCTTTCCTTCGGTCATTTCGTTGGCGGCCTATTTTTGCAACAGCTCCTGGGAAAATCGGGGATTGAGTTTGATGCGCGGAAGTTTGAGTACATCGGCGTCCCGGCTCAGGACAACTTCACCATCGGCGTATCCAAGACAACTGGCATTACGAGCGCGGAGCACTGGATAGCCTCTAAAAAGGTGATCAAACTAGGCGGAGTGGGCCCGGGCGCTGCCACTGATGATATTCCCAGGTGCTGATGGCTACCCTGGGTCTGCCGATCCAGCTCGTCACCGGTTATACAGGCACTGCGCCGATTCGGCTTGCCTTCAATAGCGGTGAGGTGCAAGGAGTGTGCAACGCATGGGAGTCGTTCAAGGCCACGTGGCGCAACGAGGTCGAGTCAGGAGATTTGGTTATCGTGCTTCAAACTATTCCCAAGCCCCATCCTGACCTGCCTAAGATTCCCCTGGCAATAAACTTCGCCAAAACCGACGAGGCGCGAAAACTGATCCAGGTGGGAGTTCACAGCGTTGGCACCACGGCCCGTCCCTATGTCCTGCCGCCAGGCACACCGAAAGAGCAGGTAGATATTCTACGACGGGCCTTTATGGACACCGTGAAGGATCAAGAGCTTTTGGCTGAAGCCGAGACAGGCTAAGTTGGATATCGACCCTGCAGACGGTGCGGAGCTGGAACGAAACGTTAAGGAGCTTTTTACCCTCGAGCCGCCCCTGGTGGCAAAACTTAAGGAGATTCTCAAATAGAGGAGCGCGACATTTTAAAAAGGCAGCAGCGTACTTTGCCAAGGAGCTCGGGTGAAGTACGGGTTTATCCAAGCCCACCAAGATCGGTTCTCTTTCCTTGCCTTTCTATTCGCGACAGAATCGCATTTTTGTGAGCTAGTCCAGTCCGCACTTGGTCAACAGCGTCGTTTTCTTCGCAGACAAGACTCTGGCGCTGGGAACAGAGATTATCCTGTGGTGAAAGTCGTGACCCCGCGGCCCGCGTCCGTGTGAATCACGGCTCCTGTCATGGTTTTTGACTGAGACGACGCCAGTAGTACGTAAGCAGCGGCGTGGTCTTCGGGCGCGATGGCGAGATTGAGTATATTGTTGGCAGGCCTGGGACTGCGACCTGTGCCGAACACGCCGCCCGCGGCCTCATTTTTCCCGCAAGCGAAGGCGCCGTTCTGAGATTGGTCACCGTACCCGAGGGCGCAACGCCGTTCACTCGGATGTCCGGCGCCAGTTCGTTGGCGAGCTGGCGCATCATGCCCAACGCAGCGTGTTTCGAAGCAACGTACAGCACCCCGCCGCCAACGTAGAAAGATGAGGTGGACAGAGTAAAGACCATACGGCCCTTGGTCTTTTGAGCTCCGGCAACGCTGCCTTGGCGCCCAGCAGGTAGCCTCTGAGATTGACCCCCAGAACCTCATCGTAGCCGTTTTCCAGCTCCTCGTCCGACAGTCCCTCCAGTTTCCGGCGCCCGTCATGAATTCCGGCGTTGCCGACGAAGACCGAGAGCTTGCCGAACTCGGAGACTGCCGTTGCCACCGCCTTTCGATTGTCGTCGAGCCTCCTCACGTCACCCTGTACGACCGCTACTTCGCCAAGCTCTTCCTTGAGGGCCTTCAAGCGATCTTCCGAAAGGTCGAAGGCAACGACCTTTGCCCCTTCTTCGACAAACCGATGCACCACCGCTTTGCCGATGCCGGATCCCGCCCGGTGACTAGGGCAACTTCGTTCTCAAGCCATTTCATCTCGCTTCCTCACCCCGTGCGGGCTAGAAAAAACACTTAAATTCGCGGACGACAGGACCGCCTGGTCCAGAAGGATGGTTCGTCGGGCGATCTTCCACTTGCCGTTGACTTTCCGCAACACATCGTCGCGCGTACCGACGAACAAGTCCTGACCGTGCTCGAGCTGCGTCCGGTAGACCAGGAAGTTGGACCGAACCCTCACCTCGGACTCCGTTTCACTCGGCTCCACCTGAACGTTGGTGACGAGGTGGCGGGTACGCGACGGCGGCACTTCCGCCCACGCCTTGCCCGTGGCAAGTCGCGCAACACGGGTGTGCAGCGTCTCCTTGTTCTCTTCGAACAGCGCAAGCTCCCCAGGCTTGGAGACTCCATCTGACGGGTCGGTCATGTCCAATGCATTGTACCGCTCGGGCATCCAGTACACGACGTCGTCGGTAAAAAGGTCCAACCATTCATAGAATGATCGCTCGTCCAAGAGCCGCGCTTCGTGAACGAGGAAGTCGTGGATCTCGTGCCAAAGATCGTGGCTGTTCACGTTGGAATCGCCGTTAGAAGTATTTGGTGGTGAGGTCTACTTGAGACCAGTTCTCAGCTTTCATCATCATTTCCCACCGGGCATAGAAGGCCCGTAGTCGCCGCCCGCCTCCGATGGGTCCCGCCTTGTCCTCATGTCCCAGATGCGCCTGGATGTTTTGCGGGTATCGCCTGGCAATCAAGCCGCGCGCGGTGTTGGTGCACTGGATCCAGTTGTTCATGTCGTCCTGTTCCAGATTGCCAGCCGGGCCGAAGGTCTGGGTTAGATGGAAACGCATCGCCTCCTTGACCTCTGCAGGGGCATCCTTGTCGACAACGCAATAGGACCATATCTCGGTTTTCTCCGGACCCCTGGGGTGCCATACGCGGATCATGTGCCGAGTGAAATTCGGCGATACGTTCGGAAACACGGTCGTGACCAGGCCCGGTCGGTCCGCCAACTCGGGGCCAATGCGCTCCACCAGCTCATCGAAATGTTTGAGGTGGTAATCGCGTATGATGCCCTCGGGAACTAGTGACAATCGGCTATTCCTTTCGTCGGATTTGGCGTCGTCGTTCGTGCGGGCGTAATAAGCGTTTATCGACAGGAACGCGCCGGACCGACATATGAGTAATCGTGTGGTGGCCGTCGTCACCGAAAAAGTTGTCGGCGGCGTATTTCCAGTTGGCGTTCATGATCCATTTGTGTACCCCGCCGATTACTTCGGTTCCGCCAGCCCGGCGGTCGAACATAATGCCGAGCTCGTGCTCCTGGCCACCGAGGTATTCCAGTAACGGGGAGCCTTCGGATCAAAGGTAGCGAAGATAAGTCCCTTCAAAAATGTCCAGCTGTGCTACCGGGACCAGACCCCATTGGTCCATGTCCAACTCCCCGAAGTAGATTTCCTTCATTCCCGGGACGCCAATCAGTTGCCCCTCTGTGTTGTACGTCCAACCATGATAGCTGCACATGAAGTCCTTGGCATTCCCCTGATCAGCTCGACACACCCTGTTGCCTCGGTGCCGGCACATGTTCAAGAAGGCCCGTATCCTTCCGTCCGGTCCACGACACAGCAAGATCGGATCTTCCCCCATGTAAGTAGCGATGAAATCGTTCGGATTGGGGATCTGGGTCTCGTGACCCAGGTAGAGCCAACAGCGCGCAAAAATTCTCTCCAGCTCCTGTTGGTAGATCTCCTGGGAGAAAAAGATCTGACGGTCCAGGAGCCCCCGCTCGGTATCCACCAACCCCTTCATCTGACTGACCGTGGGCGTGTTCATCGCGTTCCTGCTCCAATTGAACGATTTGTCACTATCACCGCTTTTTCAACAAGTCAAAATCGAAGGAACAATTGAATAGTTTTTGGGTCCTCGTGTTGAGGATCCGATGTCTGATGTTGAAAAACAACCGCCGCATTAGCTCAAAGATCGATTTCATCACGTGAGACCGAAGGGACGCTGTTGACTAGGTAGACAAACTAATACCGGCTTCTGTTAGATCGCAGGGTGCAATGGCCAATTCAGCTAGTCCATTCAGTCAACAGCGTCCCTAAACCCACTAAAAGTCTGACCCTCGATTTTTCCGACGTCAAGGACGACCGCCATCCGTTGAATGTGAGCCGAGCGGGTGCAGAAGGCATATTAAATTAGTAGAGTCAGGCCAGTCTGACACCAAAGCCTTTACGCCCTCCGATTGGGGAGAGATCTCCTGATCATCGGAGCGAGATCACTTTTTATTGACGCCGGGCTTATTTTTGTATTATGCGCTTTAAAATACAGCATAGTCTTCGGTCCTAAAAGGGAGGCTAGAAAAACATGGAGAAAGAAACAAAAGAAGAAGGTCTTTCTCGAAGGAGCTTCTTGATCGGGCTTGGAGGCGGGGCGATAGGTACGGTCGTTTTAACAGGTGCGGCAATGCCCGAGCGGAAATATATCGGCGCGAATACATCGTGGGTGGACATCGGTGAAGGTACCCAAGCCTTCTTGACGGCGCCGCAACAAGGCAAGGCCCCATTTAGAGCTGTCATCCTAGGCCATGAGCGGTATGGGCTAGTGCAACACACTCTCGATCTCGCGGCCAAGTTTGCCGCTTATGGTTATATCTGCGTGGCTCCCGACATGGCCTCCCATTGGAAAGGAGATAAGGAGGCACTAAACCGTGGGGACGCCCGCTTAACTCTCACTCCAGATCAGATCAAATATTACATGGGCAAAGGCCTGGACTATCTCTTGGCGCAGCCTCAGGTGGACAAGACACGTGTCGCTGCTATGGGCGTGTGCCAGAGCGGTGACTATCCCTTGCTTCTGAACAGCGTGCGAAAAGACGTCGCCGCAAACCTTATCTTCTATGGTGGCGTTACTACCGGCGAGGACGTCATTGCTGCGGTAACAGCGCCCATTCTGGGTGTCTTCGGCGAGGTGGATCACGTCATCTCATTAGATGCCGTGCACAAATTTCGCGGCAACTTGGAGCGGCACAGAAAGAGTTATGAATTCAAGGTATTCGCCGAGATGCCACACGGTTGGCTCAACGACACGATGCCGGGGCGGTATCGGCAGGCGCAATCGGAGGCGGCCTGGGCAATGATGATCGATTTCTTGAACCGTGTATACGCGGGCGCCTATCCACCTGGCCGTGCGCGGTCGCGCTTCGATTCGGACATCAGTGTGGATTACGACTTTAAGAAGAACGTGCGGCTCGAATGATCCCAATCGTTGGCGGTTTTGTTAAGTCGCCTTCAGGTACTTCGCAGTAACCTCTTTAAGAGGCAGCACCTCACCGCCGAGCACACTTCTAATGATTCTCAAAGCGCATTCCTTTGCCCCTGGCGGTTCCTTCTCTCTGTGCACCATGGTGCAGTCTTCCACGATGACAACCCGATAGCGGTATTGATGAGCGTCACCGGCAGTCCAGAGCACCGTATTGTCCGTGGATGCACCGGCAATGAGAACCGTGTCGCAGCCCATAGTCCTCAGCGTGTAATCGAGATCGTTGTGGGAGAAACCGCTTAAGAAACGCTTGTAAATAATAATATCCTTGTTGACAGGCTGGAGTTCTGGAATGACATTCAAATTGTCTGAGCCCACCATCATAGACGGTTGTCCAGGTAAGTTATCAGTGGGTCGGCGCATACTATTTACGTGAATTACCTGGACCTTGGCTGCGTAGGCAGCATCTTTGAGCTGCCTCACCTTGGCCACCATGTCGTAGCCAAAGCTTCCAGGCTCCCAGCCATAGCCCTTCGCCATGTCAAGAATTATGACTACTGGTTTTTTAGCTACCTGATCCGCCATCTTGGCTTCCTCCGTAACTGTTCCTGGTTTTTGTTCAGCACCTTGGGCCTTACACTCGGAGGGCGTTAGAAACTGCATTAGGGGAAGCGCGAGGCCGGCGAGTGAAATCCCTTGCAGTACTGCGCGCCGTGACACAGTCCGTCCTCTGATAGCCGGCTCCTTGTTTTTTTTGCCATACGAATAATAGAAATTCCCTTTTAGGGGAGGCAGAGCGAACTCAAATTCGTTGCATGCTTGCCTCGCCCTTGAGGTTTCCACAGCGTACACCCGATGCGGCTTGCCTTGTTCTGAGGCCGGACAGTATCCGATGAGGAGATCAAGCGCAATGCGCGGATGGCATTTTAACCTGAGATCCGGACACCTGCTGAAACGTTGTTCGAGAACACGACCGCGCCCGGGGTGAGCCTGCTGGTGATAACTCCGATGTGTTATTGCAAGACTTGACCCTTATCAACATCCTTCCCTCGCGCCGGTTCCAGTCACTTGCTTAGTAAGTCACGAAGAAGCACTGTAGCAGGCAAAGGCGTGTCCCACGACGGGTGCGGGAAGATTGTCGCCCGGCGTCATCGAGCCAAACGCCCCTGCACGAGTCCGAAAGCGTCAGGTGGGCCCGTAAATCCGTCATATAGGGTTCAGCGTCCAACTTCTTTGGTCGCGGCCTGACCCTCAGCTCCTCCCTATCGTGAGTCCCAGCCGAACTCCAGATGGAACGGCTGAACGGTCGTGGAACAAATCAATATAAGAAATTTGACATGGCCGATATCGTCGTTTGCGGTGATCTCGAAGGCGAGATCGAAAAAGCGGTGAGTTGAGCAAGCTAGCAGCCCTCGGCTCGATCGAACTATTCAACGAGCTGGATCCGCCCCGAGAGGTCCTCGTCCGCCGCCTTCGTGGCGCCCGCGCCGTTTTGGAATTTCGCGGCAGAGTGGCCCTCGATGAAGAGACTTTAAGCCAGTTGCCTGATCTGGAGATGATCGCTTCAACGGGCCCTCATCGCATCGACATCGAAGCGGCGACCCGATTGGGAATCGTCGTCGCGAATACTCCCGCGGTCATCGACGCCCGCGGTGGCGCGATCACGTTTGCGCGCTTGTGCTACCCTGGCGCGTCATATCATCAGCGCGCGACAGCGCGCTTGCGCCGGCGCAGCTGGGAGCCGGTTACGGCGTTCAATCTCGCCGGAAAGCAACTTCGGGATTTTAGGCTTGGGCCGCATCGGCAGCGCCGTGGCCGAAGCGGATGGCGGCTTTCGACGTGAATTTGATCGCCTGGGGTCCCACCCTCACAGCCGAGCGCGCCGCCGCAGCGCATGCTCGATTCGTCAGCGAAAAAGAGCTCTTTGAGAGTTCCGATATTCTGTCCGTCCACCTGCGTTACAGCGCGTTATCGGATAATTTTGTCAACGCAACGCGCTTAGCGCTCATGAAACCGACCGCTCTGCTGGTCGATATTTCGCGCGCCGGCGTAGTCAATCGCCAAGATCTCGCCGACGCCCTCAAGGCGGGGCGATTGGCCGGCGCCGCGATGGATTTGTGCGATCCCTTGCCTGTCTCGATGACCGATCCGATGCTCGACGCGCCGCGAACCGTTCTGACACCGCATATGGCATGGCAAACCAGGGAAACGTTTCGCCGCGCCGCCAGCACATGTCAGTGGAGAACATTTTTGAGATTATTTTCGCGGCGAACCCGAGCCACGTCGCCAACCCGGACGCGCTTAAAGTTTCGCGCCCAAGATTGCAACCGAGTCGCTAACCGCTCCCGCGCTTTACGGTATGTCGGACCAGCGACGTCCCAGCCGACCGGAAAACATGCAAAGTCGATCTGATCATGGAACATGTGGATCAGTCGATTTCCGATATTCAAGTCCATGGGCATGCAGCTCAAAGTCCGTCCTGCTACGCAAACGCCTGGCCTGAAGCACGAATCGAACGGCATCTCTTCAATGAAGGAGCGAATGGGCCGCCTCTGCGAAGATTATCGAGAAATGAAAATCCGCCCCGCGCCCTCCGACCTTATTTGTTGGATTGGCAAGACCAGACCCTGAGCGTGTGCACGGAAGCCGCGTCTGAAGGATTTATAGATCCCAAGCTTGAAAATCAATCGCCAGTCACAGGTTATCTGAAGACTGGATAACTGACGACGATGGCGAGGCCTGACCATCCACTGACAGCTGAAACTGATCTTTCCGAGCGGGGCGTTGCGGGGTGTCCCTGTAGAAGGGGTGTGCCGGGAGGCACGCGCACTTGCGCCCGCGCCGTAGCCTTCTTGTCGGCCGAAGCCTTCTGGCGAAGGCTGATGGCGAAGGCAGGACAGGCCTCCGCCAGGTGCAGCCTCCCTAAAACTGAAAATGAATTTCAGGCAGGGAGCGCTTACCGGCCGGGGCTTTGGCGGAGTTCCTCTTTGGCTTTACACAGCGTATCGCCCTCATTGCAGAAACGAGCCGGCTGCGCGATGAGTTTGGCCGCGGGTATGCGTACACAGGGCGGAAGTGCACGGCGATTGGGCGCCGCGAAATAACGATGGTCGAGTTTGGGAAAATCAATGATGTGTTGGTGCTGAGATATGAACCGGAGCAACTCGGCAATTCGTGGTTTATAAGCGCCTGAAGGAAGATGACACGGTAACGATCAACGGCACGTACCACCTGACGCGCGAGCATCTTTATGATGAAAGTGCCTTGGGCTTTCGCAAGATGAAGAAGATGCGGATCCGGAAGGCGAGTTCGGAGACGAGCTGATGAGTTCAGGATTGTCATATGCTGCAGGGCGAGTATTTCGTATTCGACCGGAAAATACTAGGTCCTTGATTGTGATCTGTTGATACACAAGGACGTGGGGTTGACCCACAGATCATTTATGGCCGAAAGAGGGTTTCAATCTTTCAAAAATAGTTGAGTGCGGCCCGGCCGGATTGTGATCGGCGGGACAGAGCCGGACAGTTTGCCGGAGTCGGTCTTTAACAGCCTGATAAATCGCTTCCCCAATACGCACTGAGCTGAAAAGATATGTCCTGGCCCGCGTGAGCGCCGTCGTGAGGGACTTTTTTGAGACGCAGGTCGACGGCGAAAAACTCTATCGCCGCTACGACGAACAGGCGGCTCGACCCGAAAGCTCATGACATTCTTGGGATTTTCAGGAAGAGGAAATTCAAAAATGCGAATTCCTGCATGAAAAGCTCGCTGACATGCTCCGCAACGAAGAAAGCCATAGCGAAGCGAAGTGGCAGGCGGAGATAGTGCAGATCATCCTGCTCCTGTATCCCAAAGTATATCAGGGCGTTTGAGAAGGCCCCGGTCAAAGATACATACAACAATACGACAAGGGAACTGGACATCCTCCTGGTCGCCTCTTCCGGCAATGTCGGTATCGCCGAAATCAAGCAAGCCGTTCGGCAAATGCATCGTCACGAACAGCCAGTATCGCGACAACTCACATTCCTCTCCGCGAACTCTCGGGGACCGGTCATGCAAATAGAAAAATATATTTTCTATTTCAATAAATGGGAGCCGAGACTGGCGAGGATTTTTGACGAAGAAATATAAAAATCAACTGCCCGATGGGTTCACGATAAGAATCACCAACCCCGGCGGCATCATCATCGTGGGAAGGGATGAAAACCTGACCGAGGCGCAGCTTCAGGATTTTGAAGCGTGGTCAGGAGAAAATACAAAGCGTCATCGACATCATTACCCATGATGACCTGCTTCGGCGGCTGAACTTTACAATCGACCAGCTAAGAGCGAGGAACCCGCTCTCCGGTTAGCGCGGACCCTTCGACAGATAAGGCGGAGAAGCAAGGTGGATAGCGGATCTCTTTCGTCGTTTACCAGAGAGAAAAAGGGGTCGGGAGTCTTTTCAGGTTCGCTTCGGACGACCACGGGATTTCATAGTGGATTCAAGCCCAAGTGCGTTTCACTCAGGCAGGCAAACGGGTCAAGTCTGGAGTTGAGTAGAGTCCACCTCGTCTCGACAGGTGACAGAGGCTCCGGGGAGACCAACTATCTAACTCCAGATTTGACCCCAAAGAGGGCGCACCGCGCCATGCGAGCGCTCAGGGCTCCGAGCATTCAGCCGAATGACCGGTTTGGGCCGTTCGCGTCGGAAACCGCTCGAGGCTGCGGTAATGTTCGCGCTTCTGCAGCTTTCCGGAACGCTATCGTAACTTCGCCCTTCTTTGGTTCCGGCGGAGAGTTGATTGCCCCAGCCGCCCATTCAGTACTTCAGATAACCGACCTCGCGATAATACCGCTCGGCGCCGGAGTGCAGTGGCACGGGTGGCAGCTTGGTCACGAGTCGGGAGTCGTAGGTGAACGGTACATGCGTCCAGCGGAAAAGGTCGCGGTTCTCGTCGAGCGATTTTGCGATCGTGTAAGCGAAGTCAGCGGAAAGGTCCTGCTTCGCATACACCGCGCGCGCCGACGTGCCAACGCTCGGGACCGGAGCGTTCACGCCCCGGAACAGCGCGGTCGGAATATTGACGAGCTGGCCGCCTACATCCTTCACCATGTTCTCACGCAGATCCTGCGGCATCGGCAGGAAGCGCATGTCGTATTTCGCGGTGATCAGGTAATAGGCCGCATTTCCGGTGCACCACCGAGATAGAGATTGTTCATGATGACGACGTCGAATGCATCGGGATCTTCCGGCAGCGTGCCGACGAAGCGCACGTAGGAGCCGCCCCACGATTCCACTTCCTTCTTGGTGATGCCGTAGTACTTCAGGATCGGCATGTTCCCGGTACTCTCGGTAGTGATGACGCGTACCGGCAAGCGTTTTTCTTTGATCTGCCGCAGATCGGTGATCCCGGTAGAAGCTTTCACCATCATTACCGCATAGTTGGCGACGTCGACGCGTGCGATCAGTCGAAGCTCTTTATGCCCGCCGTCCTTCGCATAGTCGTGCGAGCCCTCGTACATCCACTGGACGCTCGACCCCGACGTGATGCCGAATTCAATGGGATGGTTGGGAGGCGGCGGCGAGCCTTCCGGATCGGTCTGCGGCGGCGTCATAGGTGCCGACGACATAGCGCGGATTGTTGCCGCGCGAGCAGGTATAGCAAATCTGCAAGTCATAACCCTGCGGCTTCAGCGCCTCCTTCAACACGTCCGCGATTGCGCCCCACGGGCACAGTTTGCAAGCTGCGGCCACAACGGGTTTTTTCACCGCGAGGCCAAGCTCTTCTGCGACTGACGGACCGGAACCCGCGACTGCAAACGCCAATAGAAGTGCGACTCCGAATGCAAATCCAAACGTGGTGCGGTTTCGAATACGCATATGAACGCTCCCTCGTGCGGACCTATGGATAGGAATTTTAAATCACCTTTTTTTCTGAGCGGAGATATAGCGCCAGCGCGCCGAGCCTGTCAATCACACTCTGAGTTGATTATTTAGAGAGTATCTCTGTGAAAAATTATGCAAGCGGATCGCCGAGGCTTACCGCAGCGAATATTATCCTCAAGACTGAAAAAAGGCTCATGACTACTATCGCTTACCAGCCATAAAGCTTTTTTACCCCTAGACGGGGTCTTGCAATGATATACACAGGTTTTTCGTGGCGCTTGGGATCAGACTTTTACCTCAGGACTGCCTGGACTCGCCCCGCTGCCGCAAGTTTCTCTCTCGACTTGTTTGTCAATAAACAACTCAGGCCTGAGTATTGACTTATTGGTTATGAGTCTTCAGCAGCCTGCTAGCGGACGCTCGCTGGATCCTTGGCCTCGCGCGGGAACCAGCCGCCGAGGCGGTGGTAGGCTTTCAAATAACTGATCTGCCCTCGTTGGTCATGGCATTCTCCAAGACGCTGACCAAGCGCACAGCGACCGTTGGCCGCGGGTCATATTGGGGTTCATCGAGCTCTCGTGCGAGCTCGTCGGCAGATAATGAGTTGAGATAGGTTTTCATCCGCTCATACGTCGTATCGTGGTAGTCGAGCAGTTGCTGCGCGGAAGCGCGGAAAGATTTGACTTGTTCGCGCGTGTGTCTGCGCCGATCGCCCATAATCCGCCGGTTCGGGCGGCATACCGAACCGGGCAGCCCATCCTTCGCCGATCCACAGCTGCTCGCGGCCGGAAAGCCGGGAGACATTGGCGTCCATGACTCGACTGATGCGCCAGGCAAGCCACCCGATCGACGGATGCGGCTCTTTAACCAGTTCCTCCGGCGTAATGTCGCCCAACGTGCGGTGCAGCGACTCGTGGACGCGTGTAAACGCGTCAAGCAAGATATCGTTCGCGATCATGAAGGTGTCCTCCGTAGCTTGCGCTTACTACAAATCGATTCGTTGGAACATCTGGAACGATTGAAACGACTGGAACCGCGTCGTTGGTTGAACGTTTGCTCAATTGCGCAAATCCGGAAGTATCGCTATGCGGCGCGCGGCGTCGTGATGATCTGTGATAGCTTCGCGCTCGGTTGCTCCCAGAGAAATAAGCGAGCGAATCAGCAGATCTAAAGAAACCGAGGGGTCCCCCGCCTCCATTTTGGCGACGCGCGACTGGCTCGACTGAAGTTTCGCCGCGAGATCCAATTGCGACAAGCCTTTGCTGTCGTCGTTGCCTTAAACCTGCGGCAAGTTTTATCTTCAGTTCGATATACGCGGACTCCTCGTCAGAAAGACCCAAAAATCCTTGACGGTCCCCATCTTCCAACCCCTCGCGCGCAGCCGTTTTTGTTTTTGCTTACGCATTTTCATAATCCTTTAAGCGTCTTTTACACGCGTTAATAACCGCTTTCGGTGTCGCTCGGCTCTTCTTGCTGAAGACTTCCAGAATGACGATCGCATCCGCATCGAGCCGATAGATGATTCGCCAAGATGGCACTCTCATCGTTGATCCGCAATTCGTGGCAGCGGCTAACAATCGAGGGCATCGGTCGGGAATGAGGCATTCCCAACGCTTGCCCCTGTTGCAGCTTCCGAAGCAGAATAGCCCGCTTCCAATCTGGCCGCCTGGGAGAATGGAGGAGTTTTAATCTCTCCTTCCAGCCAGACCAGCGGTTTATCGGCCGACGCCACCGATCCTCACTGTATGTCAGATTTGACATTCCGTCAATCGGCGAGCCCGGTCATCTGTCTCCCTGCCTCCTCAGCCGATGGAGCGGCGGCTGATGGCCCTTCACGCACGGCGTAGGTGAGCACGGGCTCGGCGATCCCTTTCACGCATCTCGGCGTGGCATGGGCGTTAAGACGAAGCGCGCGTCGAGCTCGGCGCGCAGCGCCTCGGTCACGAGGATGTCCGCCTGATGGATTCGCGTGAGCGTCTGCACGCGCGCGGCCACGTTCACCGTGCGTCCGACGAAGTCATACTCCATCCGCTCGCGCGAGCCCACCAGGCCGACAAGCCCCAGACCGCGGTCGATGCCGATCCCCAGGGCAAGCAACGGCAGCCCCTCCCGCCCCAGCTCGACATTGTATTCGCGGATGGCCGCACGCATCGCGAGGGCCGCGCGCACGGCATCGTTGCACTGCCACGGATTGGGTTGCAGCGCGCCGAAATAGGCGACGATGCCGTCGCCCAGGAAGTGGGCGACATGCCCGCGGTGCTCGTGGATGGCATCGCTCATGCGCTGGAAGTAGCCGTTGAGCACACGCGCCAGGACGGCCGGCTCGAGCCGGTCGCTCATCGCGGTGGAACCGACGAGATCGGCGAACAGAACGGTCACCACTTTGCGCTCGGGGACCGCCGCCTCGATCCCCGACTTCACGCCGTCGGCGATGAGGTGCTGCAGCACACCGGCTGGAACCAGCCGCGAGCAGGATTGCTGGAGATGCTGGAGGTCGGTGGCGATCGCCTCGAGCTGGGCCTTCAGCGTCTGGTTCTGCCGCCATTGGCGATAGATTGCGACGGCGAGTCCCGCCAGGAGCACCAGCAGAGCAACTACGACGAAGGGTCCGGTCATATCTTATGGTCCATCACCGTCGCGCCCATCCGGCAGAGCCCATTGGCCAGCGACGCCACACCGATTGCCTCGAGGAGCTGCGGGCCCGAGAGGCGGTCGCGGAGCATACGGGCGCGGCGCTGCAGCGGCGCGGGCTCGTACCAGATCGTTTCGCGAGCGAACGGCACGAGCAGCCGCTCGATGTCGTCGAGCTCGGGCGCGTCGAGATGAGTCAGGACCTGGGCGAGCGTCGATTCCTTCAATCCCTCTCTCCGGAGAGCTTCACTCACCTCCGGCGCGCAGACCTCGCACCCCAGCCCGCGCGCGATGACGGCGATCATCAGAAGTTTGCAGCGTCGCGTGAGATGGGGAGAGGCCCACATCTCAGCGAGCGTTCGCGCCAATATCGCGCCGATCGGAGAACCCGCGTAGGTTTCCACGAGCCGGCCGTAGGCATAGGGCGGCACGGGGTCCAGCACGGTGGGCCGCCCGCGATAACGATGTCTTTTAACGATCAGACCGAGCAAGGGCCGGAGCAGCCGTACGTAAAGGCGATCGGGCATGCTCTCGATGGGATAGGCTGGGATCGCGGGGATCGTATGGGCGCGGTTGTTGAAATCCGTCAATGCCGCCGTGAACGCGATTTCTTTCATCTCATCGACCCCAAGCCCGAACGACGTAGAGTCTCACGGGCAGCCCGCGCTCCTGCAGGACCCGAGCGCGACTGGCTTCGCCCGAAGGCGACAGCCGCCATGGTCCGCGGCGGCAGATCGGCCCGCGTCAGGTCCTGTTCCATGCGCTGGATACGCGTCCAGGACATTCCCTGAGCCCACAGCAGCCCCCGGACAGCGGCATAGCAGAAACGGCATGAGTTCTCCTGGCTGACGACCAGCACGACAAGATCCGCTACGGTCTGATCGAGGTGCATGAGCAGCCCGTACTCGGGATGCAGATCGATCACCGCCCGTGCCAGCCAGGGGAACGGACGCGAAGTAGGTGATCATCGGGTTCGGAATCCCCCACCTTCGCCGCGCGTAGGACTGTAACGCCGGGTCTGGAAAGGGCTCGACCAGGCACGACTCCCATTCAACCTGTTGCAGGGCACCGTTCATGATCTGACTCGAACTCTCTTCATCGGATAAATATGTTCAAAATGTTCGAACTGTTCAATGGTTCAACGACTTTTTGGAACAGTCGTTCAATGGTTCGACAGGCTCACCATGAGCGGTTGGAATTTACCGTCATCCTGGAACGGCTGAACCGGCTCGCGTGAGTTGCACGTTTGCTCAATTGCGTAAATCCGCAGCTATCGCTGATCAAGAGATTCCTTGACGGCGTCGCTGGCACAGTGCTAGGCGTACAGCGGCATGGAAGCGATCGTCCCATTGCCACGAGACAGAAGGGAGGAAACAAACATGACCGGAGAAAAATACATTGACGTTGATGGCATCAAGACCCGTTATTTCGAAAAAGGCAGCGGCCCCGTAGTAGTCTTATTTCATGGTGGTCATTTTGGCTCTCACGATGCTGCGGATTGTGCCGAGGACTGGAGCTTGAATTTCGACGGACTGGCAGAGCGGTTTCATGTCTTTGCGGTCGATAAAATCGGCCAGGGGTTCACCGATAACCCCAAGCGCGATGAGGACTATACGATGGCTGCCGTCGTGCAGCACGCCTATGGCTCTTTAAGAACGTTGGGGCTGCGCAATGTTCATCCCGTGGGGCATTCGCGCGGCGCGTACCTGGTGGCCCGCCTGACACTGGAACATCCGGAGCTGTTCAAAACCTGCATCCTTGTCGACACCAATACGCTGGCGCCCGGCATCAGCAAGAACGAGACGGTCATGGCCAATCCACCGCTGCCTCGCCTTAGCCGTGAGAGTCAACGCTGGGTGCTGCAAAGGTACTCCTTCGGCTATGAACACATTACGGAAGAATGGGTGGATGCGATGATGCGCGTGGTCGCACTACCCAAATATCAGGAGGCTGTGAGAAAGATGGAGGAAGCTGGTCTGCAGGATAACTCGCTTCTTGCCGCACCTCGCGAGGCAAAAGATGAAACTCTCGGCATCATTCGCGACCGCGGCCTGGGCAACCAACACTGCTCGCCTGGGCGTACAATGACCCCACGGCGACGATTGATCAAGGTCATGCGTTATTCGATCTTATTGCACGGAACACGCATGATTCGCGAATGTGTATTCTTAATCGCGCGGGCCATTTCTCGTACAGAGAACATCCCGCGGAATTCAATGAAATGCTGCGTAGCTTCATCGAGCGAAACGGGTGACGGTTTCGGGAGCTGTAGCGCGGAGGCCGACTTCGATCGGGCATTCAGTGAGAGCGTGGCCCTGTCGTTTTGTTTGGGCGAATTACTCCGGCTATCCGCCGAAACTGGCAGAAGGCCTAACGAGGAAAGAAAGCGGTCGCGTTCTCTCGGCGCAGGGTGCAAGCGTTGCGCTGAGTGCGCGGCGCCACGATGGCATTCAGTCATTAGCGGGCCAACTTATCAGGCATACTCGATCGGATCTGTTGCCTGATTTACACCATGCTCGCTGAAAAAACGCCAACTTTACCGCTTCAAACTGGTTACGTTCCTGCAACGATGGTTTTAACGATTCGTAGACGGCCGCAGCCAAAAAATCTGGCATGAAAGGCGTTGAAGGTGGTAGTTTGAAACCGTTGAATATCGGGAGGCAGCATGGCTATAGATATTGTCAAGTTGAGAGCACTCCAGCCGCCTGAAAGCCTAGGCTTTAAGATTCGCCGTCTCGGCCACGTCGTGTTGCAGGTCACCGACTTGGAACGTTCACTGCTTTTCTACACGCAAGTTTTGGGATTTAAAGTGACTGAGATTTATTCGGAAGACCTGCAGCCCGGCGGATTTGCATTTCTGCGCTGCCATACCGATCATCACTCCATTGCGCTGGTTGGCAACGGAGCGGCGCCCTCGCAACATAAAGAGCTGCACCATGTCGCTTTCGAGGTCGGGTCGGTCGAGGAGGTCTTCGCAGTGCGCGAGCGGTTGCGCGAACAGGGTGCCACGATCACGTTTGAAGGGCGCCGCCGGGCCGGTTGTCAAATCGCGGTAGAGTTTCTTGATCCCGATGGCCATTGCCTGGAAATTTACTGGGGATTGGACCAGATCGGCACCAGCGGCCATGTCCGGCCTGCAAGCGAATGGAAGGGGATCAGGACGCTGGAAGCCGCCGTCGCCCACCCAGTGGTAGGCCAGGATACGGGCACTCAGAAGTAGCCTCACTCCACGAAAGGAGTTTTTCTACAATGGAACAAAAGAAAGACCGGCGCGCGGTGGGAGTCAAAGTCCTGCCCGAAGGCGTCGAAGAGTACTGCGAGCGGCACACGACGGCGCTAACCGAACTGCACGAGCGGCTGCTCAAAGAGACCGAAGAGAAAACCACCACGGCAAATTTCCTGGTGGGCGAGATTGAGGGTGCATTTCTCAAGATGCTGGTGCGCATGACCCAGGCCAAAAGGATTCTCGAAGTCGGCATGTTTACCGGCTACAGCGCGCTGTCGTTCGCCGAGGCGCTGCCCGCCGACGGCTCGATCGTCACCTGCGAGCTCGATCCCAACGCCATCGAAATTGCCCGGCGTTTTTTGCCCAGAGCCCGCATCGCGAATAAGATCGAAATCCGCGAGGGCCGCGCCGCCGAGACCTTGAAGAACCTGCAAGGCCCTTCGATCTCTGCTTCATCGACGCCGACAAACCGAGCTACGATTATTATTACGATCGCTGTGTGGAGTTGACACGCAAGGGCGGGCTGATCGTGCTCGACAATATGCTGCGCTACGGCCGGGTGCTCAATCCAACCGAAGAAGACGCGCGCATCGTCAACGCTTCTGAATGACCGCATTCAGAAAGACCCGCGAGTCGAAAACGTGCTGCTGCCGTTTCGCGACGGCATCATGCTGGCCTACAAATCGTAACGCAGAGCCACGCGCACGCTACATACCAGAAGAGTAATTCGTGAGCTTAGCGCGGGTGCAGAAAAATGAATTGTATGTGACCGCTCGCACTATCCAACCCGTTCGAGCTGCGCTCAGGGCAGGCTCTTTCCCGTCGAGGAAAGGCTTTGATCCGCTCCTCCCTCGAGGGTAGGATACAGGAGGGTGAAGCACGGTCAGCCCAACCTCAAAGAAAAGCGAGGTAAACCATGAGCTGGAACTAAAGTGATCGATGCCGACGGACATATCATCGAACGTACCGACGAACTACGAAAGTATTTAAAATCGCCGTTCAACAAGCGCGGCGGACCGCTCACTGCATCCGAGCCCTGGGACCGCGGTCTTCAGCAAACCTTACCGCGTGAGCCGCAGGCCTTTCCGAGCGCGCCCAGCGCGCCGGACTGGCTGCGACTCCTGGACGATCACAATATCGAACAGGCATTTTTATACCCGACGGCGCTTGGCAATGTCTCGCGCATCCGCGAACCGGAGTATGCGGCGGCGCTTTGCCAAGCCTATAACGACTATGTTCACGATCGCTATGCAAAAATCTCAAATCGGTTGCAGGCCAGTGGCGCTCCTGCCGTTCCAAGATCCGGAGAGCGCTGTTATCGAGCTGCGGCGCGCGGTCCGCGAGCTCGGCTGTCGCGGCGCGGTGGTGCGCACCACCGGATTGCGTCTGCCGCTGGGGCATAAGTTCTATGATCCGATTTATCGGGAGGCTGAAAGTTTAGGCTGCGCGCTCGCCGTGCACGGCACCAACGGCGGCGATGAACTGGCCTCAGGCGCGTTCGAGACGTTCACGGAAGTTCATACTGTCTCTTTCCCGGTGGGCATGTTCGTGCAGTTCTCGAACATGATCTATCAGGGTTCACCGGCGCGGTTTCCTAAATTGCGCCTGGCGTTTCTCGAGATTGGTTCGACCTGGTTGCCCTATTGGCTGGATCGGATGGACGAGCATTGGGAAAAACGGGGTAAAATCGAAACACCCTCGCTCAAGCAGCGCCCGAGCGATTGCGTGCGCCAGCATCCGATTTTTCAGCTTTGAAGCGGATGAGACGTTGCTACCGGAAACGTTTCGGTACGTTGGCGAGAATCATTTCGTGTATGCCACCGATATTCCACACTGGGACTGCGAGTTCCCGGGGAATTTGCGTCACACCCAGGCGCGCAAAGATCTTTCGGATGAGACCAAGAACAAGGTTTTCTACGAAAACGTAAAAGCCCTGTACGGCATCTAAATAAGTCAACGTGACGGTCGTGAAGTTGAGTCAGGATCTCGATAAAGTTGCTCGCCATGAGGGTGTTGTTGAGCGAACGCGTGCCGCAGCGACGCTGCAGAAGCTATGCGGCGTCGGGCGGCTGCAGCCGCGAAAGATCCGGCAGAGTCTGGCTCAGCAAGATCAGCTCATCGCCTTCGCGCAACGGTCCCGCTTCCCCGCCAACCGGGTTGAGCATCATTGTTTCACCGCGATAGAGCCCGATGAGAAGGCACGCCTTCATATTCGTGCGATCGGGCAGGAACACGTTTGCCGCTGCGACGAAATCCATCCCGACAAGTTGGGCAGGCACCGGCACCAGGTACATCTCGTTGGCGTCGCGCCGGACCGATAGCAGCTCTTGATAAACGCGCGTCATGCCATGAAAGAGCGAGGCACGTGCCATCAGCCGCAATCCGAAGTCGGCGGCCGAGATGACTTCATCGGCACCCGCCTTGCGCATGTGCGGCCGGTATTTCGGATCCTGGCACTCGGCCACGATGTTTGGCTGGCGCTCTTGCACGCAAACGTTCTTGACGGCAATGCAGCACACGATGGTTTTCCCGTCGGCGTGCTGGTCCTGGCGGTCATCCGACAAGATGACGACGGAATGCGCTTGCGCAACCTTGGCGCGGCGCAGGATCACTTCGTTGGCTGGGTCACCTTTGACGATATAGACGTCGCTGAAGGCGGCTTCATCCTGTTTGTCAGGCAGCACGACTTCGTCGGGTGTGTCGTGAACGATCACGACTGGCCGCTTGTCGGTGACGATACCGCTGTGCACTTCGCGTATCCAGTCTAGTGCTCGCGGCGACCAGTTGCACAGCACCAGATGGTCAGACATTTCAAGATTAGGCACCTCACGACTCCTTAGTGAGCGTTCGATCAGGATCGACGCCACGCTGGCCGTGAACAAACCGGCCAAGGCGACACCGACGACAAGCACGGCGGAAACCACGAGCCGCCCAACAGGAGAGTTGGGCGCGTTGTTGAGTCCGCTGAAGAGGGTGACCCAGACGTTCCAGAGGGACTCGCCCAACGTCTCGAACGCTGGATTCGTGCCACGCTCCGCGAAGTGGAGTGCTGTGCCGCTGACGATCCAGATCACCACGATAGCGGTCAGGATTTTCCAGACTTGGTGGCGGTTCCACGCCGTTAGCACGCTCAGCAAGGTGTCGCGCCACGACGCCTTGTCCCGAACTCGGCCGAGCTCGCTCAAAGCCGAGCCTCTGCGCCGGAGCCATAACTCATGTCATTTTCCGTGTGCGAGGCTGTCACGATTAGGGCGAGCGGTAATTGTTTCTAGGCGGAAAGCCCCTCTGCAGGCATACTTATTCGCCACGCTCATATTTCGTCAAGTCCCGCGTTCTTTGCACGCCATGACACGATAGAAACATTAGGGCCGTCTCGATGTATAGGAAATTTAAAATCACCTTTTTCTGGCCCGAGATATATCGCTGAACCGGCGAGCGTGTCAATCGTCGGAGAGTTTCGATGAAAATCGCGGTGTTGCTTCGGTCGGTTCGGTCGGCGCAGCGGTCGGAGGGCGCTAAGTGTTCCAGATGACACCGCTGGCTCGAACTCAGAGCGAGCGCCCGCGTCGGCTCGCGTTGGCAACCGGTTTTCGCCTCCTCAGATCGTTTGGAATAGATCGACTCGGCGAGCCGGGGCACGGGGCGGGGCGCGGGTGGGCAGGCCCAGATGGCTGAGGATTTTGACAATCACCGGCGAATCCTCGATGGCGGCGATCTTCAAGCTGCCGCCGCAGTGATTGTACATGCGCAAGTGGGCAGGTGAGCGCTCAATCAGCGCACCGGAAAGAGCAAACTCAGTGCTCGCGACCGCTAGCACCGGAAGACGGGCCACACCGCACGCCCTCTAGCGATCACCGAGCGCGATGCTCGCTCAGCTGCCCTCTCCTGCCCACTTCTTCAGCACCAGGCAATATAGGCGCGCGCGAGCTTCATCGGTCATGCGCGAAGATTCGACGCCTGTGAAATGCCGGTTAAATGCAGCGATCGCAGCATCAGCGTTGGATATGTCGTAGCCGAAGGCCCCGAGCAGCGTTCCAGCATTGGGACTGGGCGGCGCTGGATCGAAGGGCGGCTCGCACCACAACCCCAAGCCTTGCTGGGCCAGTCGCCGCCACGGAAAGTTGATGTCCGGGTCGACCTTGCGGCCGGGCGCGATGTCACCATGACCAAGGATATTGATTCCAGGAATGGCGTAACGCTTCTTAAGGTCGGCCAAAAGATTTAACAGCGCCGCGATCTGCGGCTCGGGATATACCTCCTTCCCGTCGTTGTCGAGCTCGATGCCGATCGAAGCTGAATTCATGTCGATGGGGCCGCCCCACCAGGAATCCCCGCGTGCCACGCGCGCTTCATTTCGTCGACTAGATAGTAGATCGTGCCGTCGCGCCCTATTAGATAATGCGCACTGACGTCGGTACCCCGGTTGGATAGCGTGGCCAACGCGCGCTCCGTTTCCGATCTGCCGGTGTGGTGCAGGATTACGAAGCTAGGCAGGCGCTCGTTGAAATTTACCGATGGATGCTGCACGACCAGAAGCCGGCTGTACGAGGGTAATGGGGCACAGGCGCCAAGCAGCAGCGCGAGTAACAGGCTACCCGCTTGCATGCGGTGCAAACAGTCAGTCGCTTTTTTCAAGAGCTATCTGCGCATCAAGTCGTAAGGCATCAGACCTCTCGACCCAAAGGGCACCCAAGTCGATCCGGAAAGCGGGTTGAAACCCGATGAATAGCAACAAGGTAGATAGCTTGCGTCGCTGCAATCGAGCCTCCCGTTCCGGCAAAAAATTTACGCGATTTAGCAACTGTATAGGAAATTTAAACCACCTTTTTTCTGGCCTGAGATATATCGCTGAACCGGCGAGCGCGTCAATCGTCGGAGAGTTTCGTGAAAATCGCGGTGTTGCTTCGGTCGGCTAGGTCGGCGCTGCGGTCGGAGGCGCGCGATTTGTTCCTTATCGCGCCGCAGCGCTCGAACTCAGAGCGAGCGGCGCCGTCGGCTTGCGTTGGCAGGCGGTTTTCGGCTCCTCAGATCGTTTGGAATAGATCGACTCGACGCGCCGGCACGCGGCGGGCGCGGGTCGGTAGGCCCAGATGGCTGAGGATCTTGACAATCACCGGCGGATCTTCAATGCCTGTCCTGAGCGTGTCGAAGGGGCGGCGATGATCTTCAAGGCACCGCCGCAGTTGGGGCAGTGTTCGATGTCGATGTCGAAGACCCGTTTGAGCAGCCGGGCCCAACTCATGCGCGGCCGGCGCGCCCTGCGCGTGAGCGTGATCGCTTGAGGTCTCGGTGGCAGCGCTCTGCCGGAGCGGGAACGATTTTACTGCGCAACTTCGCGTTGGGCGCCAGCACGCCATGGAAGCGGATCAGATGTAAGACGCGGGCGCGCGGCACCAGGGCGGCCAGGCGCTCCATGAACTCCAGCGGCTCCATGACGATATGGGTGGTGCCGTCTTTGTACGGACTCTTCAGTTGCAGCACGACTTGGCCGGCGCGATTACGTTTGAGCCGTTCGTTGGCGATGGCCGGCCGGGTGATATAGCGGCAGAGCTGCTCCAGTTCTTTACGCTGATCGGCGCGCCAGCGCACCGCCGCATGGAGGCTAAAGCCGTGCGCGTTGACACGCAGCTCTGGGGCGGACGCCGTGACTGCGCTCGGCAGGCTTTGCAAGCTCAGTCCGCGGCAGCCGGGGACGAGGGCGAAAGGGCCGCGAACGTCTGCGTTGGGGCGTCATGTCACCCTTCGGCGCAGACTTATCGTGCCTTCCGGTTCTCGACTGGACGTTCTCGCCCTTTGTCGCGATGCTTCGTCACGAACGCGCTCGATGAGATGACAAGGACGGCGTGATCGAACGGTCGGCTTCCACGACCTGATCCGGCCGCTGCTACCGGCACCGTTTCGGTGCGCGCTTCATCGAAAGCACTATGCGATGACGTTCAACCGGATACTCGAGGAGGATGATAATCTGAAGCAGCCGCTCGTGTTCGAGGGAGACCGAGGGCACGTAGGATCCATTCATCATGTTCTTCGAGCCGCCCGCTTCGAGCTCCGCAGGCGCGACGTGGTCGGTCAGTGCAGGAGATCATCGCCGCATACGAGCGCGTGCCGTAGGTCCCTCTGCCGCGACGACCGTCAAGCGATGGGACCCGGCGGCGCTCAGGACGGCATAGGCGACTTCGATGCGCTCGGACGTCGCTATGATCCCGAATGAGGTCTGGCTGAGGATGTTGTGGACTTTGCCTTTCTCGAACGCGTAAGTAGTGCGCCATGCGGGAAGACCCATCGTGAAGGTCGATTGTCCGGTCTCTCTGCAGTGTTCTGGGCCCCGTTCCGGCCCATGCCTGCCAGTGGTCCGTTCTGGTCGCCCAGCGCGGCGGCATTCTGGCCCGGCGATGCGCGAGCGCGAGTGGATAGGCGATGCCGACCGCCTTGTCGTTCTTGTGTAGGTGATGATGATCGGACCGGTGATCCGCCTGCTCGTCGACCAGCGCGCGGAAGAATCCCTTGTCTCCATCGTCCCCAGAACCCTCCGGACAGGCCGTTGTGCGAGAAGGCCGCCTGCAACAGGCTCATCGTCACCGAGACTCGGTGCTGGCCGGGAGCGCGTGAGCAGCAGCGGTCGCAAGACGGCCGCCGAAGCTGTGCCCCGCGAGATGGATGCAGAATGTCCGGCTTCGCGGCGTCCCGGACTCGCCGCAGCAGGTCGGCGACGCCCTTGCTGCCCACGCGTGCCCGCTCGCGTCTTTCATCTGGTAGTAGGTCGCCAAGTTCGCGATGCGACGGGCAGCCGCCTGAACTGCCGTCGGCAGGTCGCCAAGACTTGTCGCTCCGCCGTCCGGCATGGCTCCTCCGCCTGCCCGCCGCCGAGCAGCTCGCGGGCGCGACGACGGGATGCTCGCAGCGTTCGCGAACAGCGTTTCGGCGGCGGCGAGCGAAGAAGCCCGCGGACGCGTCGTCCTTCTCCGCCATCGACGGATCGAGAATGCTCGCGCAACAGCGTGACGAATTCCTCTTTGCGCCTCCGACGGTCGGCGAGTTGGGGCACCAGCGCTTTGGCGCTTCCCATCGCCGCGTCGCGCGCAGGATCGCGTTCTTGTCCCCGAGGACTTGCGGATCCTCCTTCAAGCGTATCGAGCACTCCGGTTCACGGCAGCGATGTTCTCCTGCTTCAGCCGCAGCGCTCGCGCGCGCCGCCGCCCGGAATCAGATCGGCGTCGGTGAACCTCTTGCTCGGCCAGAAGATTCGAACCGCCGCGAAGTTCGCGACCGCGCAGGCGCTTGACGAACTCCCTGGAGCGGTCCCGGCACGTTCGGCTGGTTTCGCAGCTCGAGGAGCTTGTCGATGTTGCCGAGGAGCTCGTCATTAAGCTGCGATGCGTCCGCCTTGTCAGTTGTTCCATCCGTGCGACAGCACGAGGAGATCGCTAACGGCCCGGAGACCGGCGACGAGTGCGTCGACCTGCGCCGGCTGGAAGACACGGCGCCGTCCTTGGTGAATTCGACGTCGAACGTTGGGATGGCCATGCTGAAAGTCCTCTGTCAGACCGATTGAATGGCGCGAATGAGATCGATGAGTCCGTGCCCCTCGAAATACGCGCTCCCGGCCGAGTGGGCTCGCGGTCGACAGGAAGATCCGTTTCACGTCGAGCGGCTTGCCGATGAACTCGCGCCGAATGGACAGGAACGCGGCGATCGCCCCGGACACGTGCGGTGCCGCCATGCTGGTTCCGCTGTCCTCCATATAGTAGGCGCGCCATTCTGGGTCGCTGGAGTTGCGCGGCCTCCGTCGCCTTCTTGCAGGCGCTTGCCCGCGCCGCAGGACGTGATGCGCTCACCGGGCGCCACGAGATCTGGCTTGAGCCGCCCGTCTCCCGGTCGGCCCTTTGGACGAGAAGTACGACACACCATACGTGTAGGGAGAGTCACGATGCGTGGCTCCGACGGTGATCGCCGACTCCGCGTTCCCCGGATCGTTGATGGTGTTCGAGAGTCCGACTTTGCGTGGGCCGAAGCCGAGGCAGCGACAGTGCCGAATCCAGTGTTCCCGGCGGCGGCGACGACCACCACGCCGGATTGGACCAGGCGATTCACTTCCGCGCAGATGGGACTCTGCCCGCAGGCGAACATCTCCGCGCGTCGAACTCGTAGCCGACACTGAGGTTGACGCCGTGGACGCGCAAGAGCTTCGGGTTGTCGTTTCAGCTTCTCCCGCACGTAGTCCGAGCGCGCGGATCACGTCGCTCGAGCGTCCCTCGCCAGTTCCCGTCTAGCACGCGGAGGCTGATCAACCGGCAGTTGGGCGCCATGCCCCGAACCTGCTCCGCGCGGCGAGTGGTTCCCGTCTGCTGAAACTGGCCTCGCTCCAACTCTCCCTTGCTGTTCACCTGTTCGACGCGTCCAGCAGCCGAACCGTGCGCTCGCCGGCTTTGCCGGTGCCGGCGATGATTCCGGCCACGTGCGTGCCGTGCCCGAAGTCGTCGGTCAGCGCCAGGCCGCGATGCTCTTCGATGAGCGCCTTGCGCTTGTCGAGAAACTGCCTGGTGGTCTCTCCGGAGAAGCGTTGCGGAGCGAGGGCGCTCAGAGGCCAGTCTGGATCGGCTTGGCGCGGGCGCAAGAACGGGGTACCCCAGCGATGGAATCGACTCGCTGTCGACGAAGCAGCGGTGGAGATCCCGCACCTCGGAGGACCTGAGGCGTATGTCCCCGCTTCGTCAGGTCGAAGTGGGGATGGTCGCCGGCGATCCCGGAGTCGATGACCGGCCCAGACGATTCCAGCGCCCGCCCGCGCCGCGAACGGACCTGATTCGCGGCGTCCGCCTTGATCGTGGCGACCGAGCGGTAAATCTGGCTCTGGACCGGAAAGTCGGGCCACAGCTTGTAGATCGCGCGGTACCGCATGGAGTCGCCTGGCGCTGATCGCCGCGGTGTGTGCCGGGTCGTGGTCTCGCGTCGCGCTCGCGTGCGCTTCCCTGCGTTGCGAGGTCCGCCCAGCTTCTCCATCTCTGTCGACGAGCAGCCGCTGCCGCTCGTCGACCGTGAGCAGACACCGCGCATGAGTCTTCGAGATGTGCATGCGGACGGGGCGGCGGTGATCCATCGCCATTGAGCGCGTTGCCAGCGCGTCTCGAGCGCGGCGATCGCTCCGGGAGGCCTTCGATGTGCTGCAGATTGAGCTCGATGACATAGGGTCCACGCTCGCCGTCGTGCCGACCGAGCTTCCATTCGCGCCGCTTCTTGGGATCGTACAGCTCAGGCGGGGCGAAGCTGTCGAGCAAAGTTGTCGGCGACTGGGCGCCAGGAGCAGATCGTCTGGCATGGCAGCACCTCTGCGAAGAGAGAGATGATGGAAAGAAGCGACCTCGGCGCCGTCAACCGTTTTCCCGAACCCGTTGACGACCAGCTCCCGTCGTAGCGCGATCGCGAGCACAGGGCCTCCGCCTCTGAGGAAAGCTTCTTCCGTTGAGCCAGTATTCGGCCGCGACCACCGGCTGGAGTTACAGACACCTTCATGAATAGGATTTTTAAACCACTTTTTCTGGTAGCGCAGCCATGGCGCAGGACCGGGAAGAGTTGTCAATTCGCGTTTCTGGTTGATGAAAACCCAATGCTTCGGCCGGTCGGCTCGGCCGTAGAGCGGTCGGGAGCGTGCGTGAAGGTTCCCTATGGGCACCGCAGTTGGTGCAGTGCTCCACGGGCGATAGTTTTCCGGCACGCCGGCCAGAACCGCCAATTCATCCGATGCCATGTCGTCTCCCTAATCCCAAACGACATGGGCGCTATACGAGTGCGATCATGACTCTAGCCTTCTTCGGCGACCAGCCATAGGCCTTGGCGCAGGCGCCGCCCATCAGCATCGCCCGCTCACTGTCGCTCAGGCGGTCGGTCTGACGGAAGGGCTCGACGGCCTGTTCGTAGTTGACGACCGCGAAGGCGCGGGTCCAGTCGGTGCCCCACAGGCAGCGGTCGAAACCCCAGGCATCGAACACGCGGGCGAGCGGGTCCCAGATGTCCGGGAAGGGATACGGTTCCCGGGACAGCGTGCAGGCGCCGCTGACCTTGATCACCGCGTTCGGGCGCTTGGCGAGCTCCAGCACCTTCGGCAGGTCGGCCCAGGGCTGCGGCGGGGCGGGCGGCGTGCGCGGCTGCAGGATGGCCAGATGGTCGATGATGAATCGCGTGTCGGGATGGCGGTCGATCAGCGCCGTGCCCGCGTCCACATTGCCCCAGCACAGCATGTTGACCGGAAAATCGTGCTGAACGGCTGCGCGCAGGATACGGTCGAGGCCCGGGTCGTTCGGATCGCGCCTCGCCTCCTTCGTCATCATGATGCGGATGCCGACCGTGCCCGGCGTCTTCTTCCAGTCGGCGATGACATCGGCCACTGCCGGATCGTCCGGGTCGACCGGTTTGACGAGGGCGAACCGGCCGGGATGGGCCCGTTGCACTTCCACCGCATAGCTGGCGTCGTAGCGGTACATGGAAAAGGCGGAGATGAAGATCGCGCCGTCGACGCCGACCTTGTCCATCGCCGCCACCATCTCGTCACCCGTGACGTGATCGGGCCAGTTCGGCACACTGTGCCAGGGCCGTTTCGGCGTGTTCGCCTCATAGACGTGGACCTGGGAATCGATGATCGCCATCGGGGAAGCTCCTCTCGCCGCTAAGTGGCGTTGTGGTATTGGAACAGGTCGCGACCGCCGTGTCCAGAAGCGCGAGCGCGGTGTGTTCCCGATCTGGGCTCACTACCCCCTGGTTGTCTCGCTGCTGGCTGATGAAAAGCCCACCGTTGTACCGGTCGGCTTGGCCGGAGAGCGGTCGGGAGGCAAGCGAAAGGTTTCTTATGGAGCCGCTCGCTCGAACTCAGAGCGAGCGGCGCCGTCGGCTTGCGTTGGCAGGCGGTTTTCGGCTCCTCAGATCGTCTGGAATAGATCGACTCGACGCGCCGGGCACGCGGCGGGGCGCGGGTCGGTAGGCCCAGATGGCTGAGGATCTTGACGATCACCGGCGGATCTTCGATGGCGGCGATGATCTTCAAGGCGCCGCCGCAGTTCGGGCAGTGTTCGATGTCGATGTCGAAGACCCGTTTGAGCAGCCGGGCCCAGCTCAGCAGCGCGCCGGCGCGCCAGGGATAGAAATTTTAAATCACCTTTTTCTGAGCGGAGATATATCGCCAGCGATGGATAGTAAAGGATCAGTGAGGTCAGGCGTTTTATTTCTTGACTGTTTATCTGCTTGGGTTCTCTCCCTTTTCTCGTCCATGATTCTCTTCTACACAATTCAGGTCTATTCGGACTTGGCGTCTCCCTTCGACTCGCTCAAGACATGCTTTGCGCTGGCGGGAGGATTACCTGAAATAGATATCTTTTTACCGCGAGAAAAGTTCACGCCCGGCACCTAGAAAATCTGCGCCAGCCGCCTATTCAGGCATCACTCCTTGCGCGAGCGACTCCTTCAAGACATAACGCTGAATTTTCCCGGCGCCGGTCATGGGCCAGTCGTTGACAAAAACCACGCGGCGCGGGACTTTGAAGCTGGCGAGGTGCTGGCGGCAGTAGTCCATGATCTCTTGTTCGGTTGCCGACTTGCCGGTTTTTAACTCGAGCGAACACCGCCACGACTTCCACTAGACGATCATCCGCCATACCGACGGCGACGGCTTGTTTCACGGCGTCGTGTTTCAAGAGAACCGCTTCGACGTCCGCAGCCGCGACGTTTTCCCCGCCGACTCGGATCATGTCTTTGATGCGGCCCACCAGTCTCACGTAGCCATCGCCGCCGATGACACCCAGGTCGCCGGTGCGAAACCAGCCTTCGTCATCGAGTGCCTCGGCAGTTTTTGCGGATCATCGAAGTAGCCTTTAGTAATGCACCAACCTTTGAAGCAAACTTCGCCTGGCTCTCCGGCCGGTAAGAAATCTTTGCCTTCGGGTTGGCGAATGCCCATTTCGACGCCGGGCATGGGCCGTCCTACTGTGGTCATTCGCAACTCCAAAGGATCCTCCATCTCGCACACGGTTCCGCCTATGTGAGTTTCGGTGAGTCCGTAGGGGCTGATGAGCTCTTGATTCCCATCTCATCGTAAACCCGTTTGTTGATCTCGGGGCTCGCGAAGATCATGCCTTTTCCCAGCACGAGCTTTCGCTTCTTTAGGTCGGGATGATTTAAGTACTCGATAAAATGGGGCTGATGTCCCATCAGAACATTACATTGGTGGCGCTCCATCAGCTCCAGCGCTTCGCCGGCATCAAAGTACGGCTGGACGATCATCGTGCAGCCGGAGACGATGGGGGCCAGCATGACTTTGATGGAGCCGCCGACATGAAAGAAAGGTTGGGGACTGAAGAAACGGTCCGCTTCGGTGAGCTTGAGCACCTGGCTGCCGTAGTAGGCACCGCGGAGCATCGCAACGTGATAAAGCAGCGCGCCTTTGGGCATCGCGGTGGTGCCCGAAGTGAATTGGATCATCGCGATGTCTTCAGACGTTACTTTGCGGGCGGCTTGATTTAGTGTTGTTTCTGAAACGCCCATGCCGAGGTTCTTTAGGTCATCGAACGACATGCAACCGATCAAACTTCGCTGCGATGAGACCACGATTTTTCGTAAATAGGGCAATCTGTCATTCGGTATCGCGTCGGCCGCTACACCAACGCCTGGAACAAGTTCGTTGAGAAGATTCAAGTAGTCCTTGTTCGGTTCTTCCTTGAGAATAAGACTCGACGCCTTGGATTTATTCAGAACATATTCGACTTCTTCAGGCCGGTAACGGGTATTGACCGGCACCATGATCAGCACCGATGCGCGCCAGCGCAAAATACGCGTAAGCCCATTCCGCGTAGCCGCGCCATCCAGATGGCGACTTTATCGCCTTTGCTGATGCCCAAGCTAAGAAAGCCCCGGGCGATGAGATCCGCCGTTCGCTTGAGCTGGTTGGTAAGTCACTTCGCCGTTGCTGAAACACCGTAGCGACCTTGTCGCCATAGCGCTCGGCCGCCTCGTCCAGCGCAGCGCCGATGGTTTCCCCTGTCCACTTATCGTCCCACATGTTGATTCCTAGGTTGGCTTCTGTCTCGGCTTCACATGCACGTCATCACCTGAGCTAATCGGCCTGTTCGGGCTTGGCTCCTTCTCCTCTGGGAGAAGGTAGGGATGAGGGTGCTCGCCGCCTTCACCCTCACCCGTGCCCTCTCCCTGAGGGAGAGGGTCTGAATGAGGCACTTCGCTATGCGTCGAGAGCTAAATGATTCATAAGCTCATCGACGCTGCTCAGCTTTCTCAGATCATGAACCAGCGAGATAATTTTTGTTTGCTGCGCTTCGGACAATGCAGCGCGCGTGCAGCCTCTGAACTTACCTTCCACCTCGGCGGATGACATGCGGTTTTTCGGATGGCCTTTGGGATAGAAAACTTCCACGGTGCGGCTTTCGCCGTTCACCGTGGTCAACTGCAATACACAGGGAAGCTCCCCGGAGTGTATTTGTTCAAACTAGCGTCGGTGCGGATGGTCATCCGCTCCATGAGCGCCTTCATCGTCGGCTGCATCCAGCGCTCGCCTTCGAATTGCGCTTGAGTCATCTCGCCATCCATCAGCGCTGCCGCCGCCAGATAGTAAAAACTGTGATCTGCCGTCTCACGGCTCGTCGGATAGCGGCGATCTTCGTCCTCCACTTGGCCACGCACGAAGGGAGTGTCCGCCATGCGCACTTCGAGATGCTTGATTTCTTTCACCGGGTCGGTGATGTCTTGCGCGCGCTTGAATCACGCCGGCAACCATCGCTTGCGACGTGCCGATGCATGGGTAAGCTTTGATGCTGACGTCGCTGATTCTGAATCGATCCCGGATCGGTTCCATCAGCAAGTTAAGATCGGCCCCGGCAAGGAATGCCTTATCGAGCCCCCTTTACCTTCAAAGATCGATAGCGGCCCGGTGGTGCCACGAGATGCGAAGCAAGCTGCAGAGCGTCCCCTGGTAAGCCACGAAGGCATTGGCCATGGCCTTGGCATTCGAAAGTTGTCCGGAACGAACCGCAGATAGGGTGTTGCCCATGAGCGGCCGATAGCGCCATCGCGTTGGCGAGCTGGTCGGCCTCCAAACTCCAGGAGCCGGCCGGCGATCGCCGGAGCCGCCAGGGCCGACGCGGTCACGTGATCCCACGGTCCCCGCCCGACGATAATGTCCTGAATGCGGCAGTAGAGCTCGTAACCCGCGATGACACTCGCCAGCACGTCGAGACCGGAAGATCGTTGCTTTTCACCGACGCTGAGCGCCACTGCAATGTTATCGCTCGGATGGCCCATTTGGCCCGGGCCAACATAGGCGTCATTCAGGTCCAGCTCGCGTATCAGAATCCCATTGAGCATCACCGCGCTGGTGACGGGCATACGGTGCTTGGATCCGATGATCGTGCAATCAGCATTGCCGCCGATCGCTTCAAAGGTATGCAAGGCTCGCTCGTAGGCGTGTTCTCCGCCTGCCGCCAGCGGCGCAACCGATAGAATCCAAAATGAGAAACTTTGCGTGTCGCAAGACATCGGCGGGAATGGACTTGGAGTCAAATTCGAGAATCCGCTCGGCGATCTGCTTCACCAGCGGTGTCTTGGAACTCTTTGATCTTTCGCTTATTGCCATAAATCCTCAGTAGTATCTCTTGATTGAAACACTTTCTAACCACGAAGCGCGCACGAAGGTCACGAACTCGGCGGGTTTCGGACCCGTCCCTACATCAACTTCGTCCTTTGCGCTCTTTCGCGGTTAGAATTTTCTTTCTTCGGTTGCGGCTTCGCCGCAATACGATTCTTTGTGGTTGAGAATCATCAAATCGGCGCGAGTATATGCCACGGTTTTGGAGCGCGCAACTTAAAACATAGCACGCAACCATCGTAACGATTCCTGGACATTCCAATGATCTCCTGTTAAGGAACGCTTTGACTTTACACAGAGTTTCGCTCGACGAAATCGGAGGACTCAATGGCGCCTGCTATCGATAAAGTGGAAGTGGTTTTGTTGAGCATCCCGCGCAAACGCGGCATGGCGCCGGCGGAAAATTTGCTCGTGCGTATTCATTGCGGCGACGGCGCCAGCGGCATCGGCGCATGCCAATACGAATCGCGCTACGGCGAGACCGCGGCAGAGGCCGCGCTGGTTATCCAGAAGCACTATACGCCGCTGCTCTTGAAGGAAAATCCGCTGAACATTGAGACTATCATGGCGAAGCTCGACGCCTTCATGCCGGAGCATCTCGCGTCCAAGGCTGCCATCGACATCGCGCTCCATGATCTCAAAGGAAAGATGCTAAACGCTGCCGGTTTACGAATTGCTCGGCGGACGCGCGCGCGACAAAGTGCAGCTATTGGCACCGCAGGTGGGTCGCGGTGAACCTATGGAACAAGCGAAAGAGGCGGCGCGTCTGGTAGGCGAGGGATTCAAAGCACTAAAGCTTCGCGTTGGCGGCGCGGACGTCGAAAAAGACATCCAACGGGTCAAAGAAGTCAGGCAGGCCGTCGGTAGTTCAGTTGAAATACGAATTGACGCCAACGAATATCACACTCCAGCATCGGCCGTGGGCCTGATCAGCGGGCTGGAGCCCTTCGATCTCGCCTGGGTGGAAGATCCCATTCCCGGCGGCGATATCGAAGGTTTCGCCTACCTGCGCAGCAAAATTCGTGTTCCGCTGGAGGCCGGCCAGCTTGGGTCGCCCTTCGACGTGTTGCACTACATCCGCATGGGCGCCGCCGACTGTTTCAAGATCAAAGTCGTTCGCGGCGGCGGATTGCTCAAGCTTAAGAAATCTCTCGCCATCGCCGAAGCCGCGCACATGTCCGTGGTCTCGGGCTCCGGCGGCGACAACGACATCAACTTCGCCGCCGAAGTCGCGATTAACGGCTCCACCAGGCATATGCGGCACGCCTGCGAGAGCACCGGAGCATGGTTCATCTATCCGGAAGAATCGAGGCTCGTCAAAGAGCCGCTTGTGGTAAAGGAAGGTTATGCTTACCTCCCCGAGAAGCCGGGACTGGGCGTCGAATTGATCGAGCCTGATTTTAAGAGGCTCGCGGAAAAGTTTCCGTTCTAGCAGGCGCATTGAAAGGACTCATCTACTTCGTTGCAGCTCAATCGATTCGCTCAACGTACAGGAGGACGAGAGTTACGCCTACAGCTCATCGAACCTTCGCGCGCACGTATCTGAGATCCTTTTGAGCAGCCTGCAAACCTACGCTTTTTCAGCTACCGCGCGCGCATCCGACGAATGACCAGTCGCGGACTTTGGAGATATCTGGAACAGCTTCAGGTGACAGTTTAAGGGCGCTCTGCGCAAAATCGATTCCGGCGCGGATGACAGCATCCTCTGGGATCAAATCCTGCGGCATCTCCTTGATCAGGAAATCGTAGCTTTTTTCCGCTTCGTCGTCGGGGACTTTAAGATAGCTTTTGATAAAGGTGACGCTGTCACCTTTATTCTGGCGGACGAATTTGGCTCCCTCTAACAACCCCTTAAGAAACGCAATGGCGATGGGCTTGTTCTTGGCGAGAAAATCGGCGGACGCAGCGACTCCGGAAAGGGGATAGTTAACGTAGTCTGACGCCAACAGCAGCCGGCGGTAACCCTTGCGCTCGAGCGGGTAATTATCCGGCGCAACCACCAGCGCGGCATCGATGGTACCACCGAACAACGCCGCGCTTCGTGCCGACGTTCCCCCGATGGCGAGAAAGGTAACGTCTCGGTCGGGATTGAGGCCATTTCGCGCGAGGATTTCTCGAACCAGGTAAGCGCTCATGCCGCCCACGGAGCTCACGCCGATTTTTACCCTTGAGTTCAGCGGGCGATCGCAAGTTGGGTTGCCCGATAAGCACATAGGGCGCGCGGTTTAGAACCACTGCAATCGTCCTGATCGGCAGTCCTCTCACCGACGCTAAAATCGCAGTGGGAATAATATCCATGAAGTTGAGTTCGCCGTTTACAGTTGCGGCAATGATCACGTCGCTTTGCCGCACCGTAATCAGCTGGACATCGAGTCCCTGCTTTTTGAAGTAGCCTCGGTTCACGCTGAACTCGAGGGGAACCATACCGATGCTTCCTGTGGTGCGCACCATGGTCACCGTTTTCAACGGCTGAGCAAGGCCGGGCTGTGAGAAAGTGATTGTGCCGGTAAATACAGCCAAGGCTGCCAAATTCGGTTTCTTCATTTCTTCCTCCAACTATCAACCACAGCGATCTTGTGCAGCAGAGCACCGAACAAAAATCGAAAGATTCCCTCTTAGATCTCCCGTCGCGGGGAGAAAAGAGAGGAGCCTGCGCCTTCGGCATCTCCGCGGTTAGTTCTCTTTGGTTGCGGCTCCGCCGCGCTGGCGATGGCGATAGAGCAAGACCCTTCGCGTTGGCTCAGGGTGACTCACAAGGTGAGTCAGTTTCGCGACTTGGGCCAGCGCACGCGACTTTGCCTTAGACCCAAGCTGGCCAGCATTGCAGCGAGACGAATAGGCGCGCCGATGCCTTCGACTACCGGGACACCCAGCTGTTCCTGCAGCCAATCGGGTTTGATGTGCACCGGGCACTGCGTGACGCCCATCGGAATAATGACTTCCGCCCCTTGGGCAACCAGCTTTTTCGCCTCAGTGACAAAATTTTGCACCACCTTGTCGCGGTGAGCCGTAATGTCTGGCAGATCAAAACCACTGACGCCGAAACCGACGATCCGATCTTCCATGCCATAGCGTCGAACAATCGCGCGGTTAAATGCGAGCAGTTTTTCGTGATAGATGATGAGACCGAATCGGTCGCCTAGCAACGAGGCGATGTGTAGGGACGATTCCATCGGTCCAACGACGGGAATGTCAACAGCCGACTTTCCACCGTCGACACCGAGGTCGAGCATGCCTAACGGCACCACAGCATCGTAGCCCTCTTTCTCCGCTTGCCTGTAGCTGTCGATGTAGGCGGGTGTTACGAGTTGAATCTCAGTGGGGGTGATGCCGTAAAAATACGGCGACGCTTTCGTGTCGAGGATGCCCACTTCAATCTCCGACGTGGAATAGGAACGCGCGACATCGGCGCGGCGCTTGTATTCTTCCGGCGGGTAACCGCCGATCACGAAGGCAACTCGAATCATGATTGCTCCCCGCTCAATACTTTCATTTCCCCTCCCACAAACCGGTCGTCTCCCTTAACTTGTTATGATCAATCATGACTCCGAGTCCGGGAACGCTTGGGACACGCAGCGCGCCGTTCTCAACAACCAGCCCCGAAGCCGGATCGTCGGTCAGCGACTCAAATTCGCTGATCTCGGCGCCGCCGAAGAGATCGGGCAGTGACGCGCAAAAATGAAGCTGAATCGCTTCCAACAATTGACTCCCCGCCGTGCTCCCCACGTGAACGCGGACGTTAGCAGCATTGCACACCGACGCTATATCGCGACCCCGGTACAGTCCACCCATTTTCCAGAGCTTGATGCTGACCGCGTCCATGGCACCGGCCTCGATGTGGCGCAAAGCGTCCGTCGCCGTTTCAATCCCTCGTCGGCCATAATCGGCACCGATACGTTCTGGCGCACGAACGCCATGCCGCGAACATCATCGCGACGCACGGGTTGTTCGACCAGGCCGAGATTTGCGTTTTCTAGCTGCCGCAGCACGCGCACCGCCTCCATCGGTGCATAGGCTTGATTGGCGTCCGCCGAGAGGAAGACATCTTCGCCGATCGTATCCCGCACTCGTCGCACGGTTTCAAGATCCCGTTTTTCGTCAACACCAATTTTCACCTTGACGTGACGGTAGCCCCGATCCACCAGCGCCTTGGCTTCGGCGGCGGTTTCCTGCGGCGGCTTCAGACCCAGCATGCGCATCACCGGCACTTCCAACCGGCACGCTCCGCCGATGAGGTTGACCAGCGGGGTCTGCAGCCTTTTAGCGAAGAGGTCCCAGAGCGCCTCTTCGATGGCGAACTTGGTCTGGAAATTGCGCGCCCAGAACCTGTTCGACCTCACGGAGAACGGGTTGGATGCCAACAAAACTCCGGCCCTTCATCACAGGAACCAACAAAGCTTGAATCAACGACTCCGAAGAAAGCGGCGATTCCCCGACGATGGACATCGACGGCATGTAGCCGTATCCCACTATGCCGTCGGTGTCGGTAATTCCGACGACCGTCGCTTCGATGTCGCCTTTCGTATAGCGGGCGGTTTTCCATGCCACGGCTCTGCGCAGAACCGCGCGCCAGGTTTGGACGGACTTGATACTGATGCTTGCACTTTCCCGCGCCGAAGCATTTTCTGCTTGTTTAGCCAAGATTCCCCTCCGTTCTAAAGTTGAAGAGACAGCCCGATCACACCGCTGAGTTGCGCACTCTCCTTCTATTATAGTCGGTATGCAATCAACAAGCCCGAGCTATTGCAGTTACTGTCGGGGAAGCCTAATCAGGATTGCTCAAAGGCGGCAACACCGGCCTGAGCAATATCGATATCATTTTTGGCGGCGCCACTGGCTCCCACCGCACCGATACACCGCCCGTCCACCATAATCGGAAAGCCACCGGGGATGGTCACAAAGAACCCGGTCCCGCCGCCAACGTAATGGCGATGGCGTGATGATCGTCGCGTTCGTTTCCGCTCGGACTCTTCTTTCCGGACGGGAAACGCGTCAGCGCAGCGCTGCGAGCCTTGGCTTGAGAAATCGCAACGGAATACAGCTCCGCCTCTTCAGATCGGCCAAAGGCAAGTAAGTGCCCACCATCATCCACCACGGCAACGCTCGCTGGAGCACCAAGCTTGCCCGCCTTGTCCAGGGCTCCGCGCAAAATTGTCATGGCGCCATCTTGAGTTAATTTGACGGTAGTCGTTGTTTTCATCCGGTCTCCTCTCAGCGCTAACATACTACTGGAAAATGTCTTCAATAACCTATGGCGCGTCGCTACTTTTTGTCAACTCAATTTCTCGGAACGACTGTTCCATCTCATACACCCTCGTATTCACCGAACTAAGAAACCTTGACATTTGACTACCGACGTTATTTAATAAGGGTTAACGTCCCTGATTGACCGCGTGCCTCGCCCATCATAGAGAGGAGCGAACCATGGCGCGAATATCACTGAAGGTAAACGGTAAGACGCAGGTCGTCGATGTCGATCCGGAAACGCCGCTGCTCTACGTGTTGCGCAACGACTTGCAACTCAACGGCCCTAAATTCGGCTGCGGCCTGGCCCAGTGCGGCGCTTGCACCGTGATCATGAACGGCAACGCGATTCGCTCCTGTGTGACCCAGGTCTCCAGCGCACAGAATCAGCCGGTGACCACGCTGGAAGGTCTGGGGTCGACCAAAAAGATGCACAAGATCCAGCAGGCTTTCGTGGATGAGCAGGCGGTGCAGTGCGGTTACTGCATCAACGGCATGATCATGACGAGTAAGGCGTTGCTGGATAAGAATCCCAAGCCTACCGACAGTCAGATCAAGGAAGCTTTAGCTGGAAACCTGTGTCGCTGCGGCACGCACACGCGCATACTTCGCGCGGTGAAGCGGGCCTCGGGACAGAAGGTTTGAGGAGGGAACTCGAGATGAAGACTATGGAACTTTCCCGCAGGCAGTTTCTCAAGGGCACCGGCGCGCTGATTGTCAGCTTCAATCTCTTTCCCACGGCATCCGACCTCTTCGCGCAGGAGATAGTCGGTCCCGGAAGCGAAGCGGACCCGACGTCACTTGATTCCTGGCTCGCAATCGCAGCGGACGGTACCGTTACCGTCTTCAGCGGCAAAGGTTGACCTTGGCACGGGCGTCGAGACCGCGTTGGCACAGATCGTCGCAGAAGAGCTCGATGTCCCGTTTAAACAGGTCAAGATGGCGAGCACCGACACCGCGAAAGCGATTGACCAGGGCGTCACAGCCGGCAGCAGAACTATCGAAAGAGGAGGGCCCCAATTGAGACAAGCTGCCGCCGCCGCACGCCAAGAGCTATTAAAGCTCGCCGCCACACGTCTCAATGTTCCGGTGGACACATTAACCGTGAAGGACGGCGTCGTGAGTGTGGCCGGAAACGCCGCGAAGAAAGTCTCTTACGGCCAACTCATCGGCGGCAAGCAATTTAACGTCAGGATCACGGCGACCGGGTCGGGCTGGGACATGAAAGTCGCTCCGGAAACTAAAGCCAAAGACCCGAAAGACTACAAGATCGTCGGTACTTCAGCGCCTCGAGTCGAACTCCCGCCAAAGCTCACCGGTGAATTCACCTATGCCCATGATGTCCGGATCCCAGGAATGCTGCATGGGCGGGTCGTTCGCCCTCCGACCATAACTTCGAAGCCCGCTAGCATAGACGAAAGCTCGGTTAAAAATATCCCCGGCATCGTAAAAGTCGTGCAGGAGGAAAGCTTCGTCGGCGTCGTGGCTACAACGGAATGGGCAGCAATCAAGGCAGCCAAGGCGCTCAAAGTGAGCTGGGCAGAGCCGGTGACTAAAATGCCCGCGAGCGCCGAAGCGGTTTACGCTTACCTCAAAAACACTAAGAGCTTTCGCGACCAGGTGGCAGTTAACAAAGGTAATCCGGACGCGGCACTCTCTCAGGCAACGAAAACTTTCGAAGCAACTTATCATTGGCCCTTTCAATTGCATGGGATGCTCGGGCCTTCGTGTGTCGTCGCCGATGTCGCCAAGGATCGGATTACGATCTGGACGGGGACACAAGGATCTTTCGGAACACGGAAGGCTGTCGCCGAACTGCTGGGAGTTCCCGAGAAAGATGTTCGAGTCCTCTTTCGCGAGGGTTCTGGCAGCTATGGTCGCTTGAGTTCCGACGACGCATCCGAGGACGCCGCGCTGCTCTCTCGCGCAGTCGGCAAGCCGGTACGCGTGCAGTGGATGCGAGAGGACGAGCATGGGTGGGAGCCCAAAGGGCCGGCGCAGTTGGATATCGTGAGGGCGGGAGTCGATGCGCAAGGCAAAATTATCGCGTGGGATTTTGTCGATCGTAGTTTTCCTTTGACCGCAGTCACAGGGGCCGGAATGCGTCTGCTCGCTTCCAGACAGATCGGTCAAAAACCCACGGGTCAGGGTAATTCGAACGGAACCAGCGGCGGCGGTCAAATATACGCCTTCGACAATCAGAAGTGCGTGGGACCGCTTATCCCGTGGGTGCAAGCGGACGAGACCCCGCTCAGGACCAGCTACTTGCGCGCCCTGGCGACATGGCCCGCTGCTTTGCAAGCGAGTCATTTATGGACGAGATCGCGTCTGATTTGGGAGTCGATCCGGTGCAGTTTCGGCTGCGCTACCTTGGGAGCAACAAGCGCGGCAGCGATGCGCTCGTCACCGCCGCGAAGAAGGCCGGTTGGCAAGAGCGACCTTCGCCCGGACCGACATCAACTGGACCAAATGGCCAGCGGGACGAGGTGTTGCGCTTTTCGATCGCGCCAATACGATTTGCGGTGCGGTAGTCGAAGTGGACGTAGATAAATCCAGCGGCAACGTGATCGTGAAGCGGGTTATCATGTCACACGACTGCGGCCTCATCATCAACCCCGATGGGCTCAAAAACCAGATCGAGGGAAATATCATACAGAGCGTGAGCCGTGCGTTGCTGGAGGAAGTGAAGTTTGACAGCACCGGAATCAAGACGTTAGATTGGAGCACCTACCCGATCCTCAGATTTCCTGATGTTCCCGAAATCGAGATCGTATTGATCAACCGACCGGAGATGCCGGCCCTCGGCGGCGGCGAGCCGTCGACCGGTCCTGTCGCAGCTGCTATCGCCAACGCCATTTTTGATGCCACCGGAGTGCGGCTGCGCGAGGCTCCGTTCACACCGGAGCGCGTATTGGCGGGAATGAAGAAAGCCTGATCTTGGATTGATCCCTCTACTGGTTCGATCAAGGGAGGATGTCATGAAAGCAGCACAAACGATCTTTCGCTCCGCGTCCAACTTCGCCGGCACGCTGACCCTTGTGTTGCTCACGGCATCGCCAGCGCTTGCCGCGGACATCATTGCCGAATGGGCGACGGTGAAAGCCCGCCGGTGCCTGAGCTAAAGCCAGTCACGCTTGACGGCAAGACGACGGCGCTTCTGATTCTCGATATGATGAAGCGGGGCTGCAGCGCCCGCCCGCGCTGTGTGGCCACCGTTCCAAACGTCAAGAAGCTGCATGATGCGGCTCGCGCCTCCGGCGCGATGGTGTTCTATAGCTTGGTCGGTGGGGACAATCCGACTCCGGCCGATATTGTCGATTCGGGGATCGCGCCGCGCGACGGCGAGTGGGTCTTCCAGCGCGGACCGGACAAGTATCTCGGCTCCGGCCTCGATGAGCGGCTGAAGGCACGAGGCATCAAAACGGTCATCGTATGCGGCACCTCCGCACAAGGTGTGGTCATCGGCACCGGCAGCGGCTCGGCGCAGCGGGGCTACAAAGTCATCGTGCCGGTCGACTGCATGTCGTCCGAAGATCCCTACATGGAGCAATATGCGGCCTGGCACATGTTCAAGGGCGGACCGGCCATCGTCACCGAACAGACAACACTCACCCGCAGCGACATGATCAAGTTCTGAGAGAGTCATCTCTAAATGGCACGTCCGGCGATCAGATTTCCGAACGTTCCCGGAATCGGGATGGTGGCTCGACCAGAGATGCCGCCCTCGGCGGCGAAATGCGGTAAGCGTTGATCAGACCTGCATTGATAACTCGAAGCGCCTGTTATGAGAAAGAGCATATTTGGGGTAGTTATTTCGCTGTCTTTTCTAACAAGCTGTGACTTAGAAAAACCAGTTCAAACTCAAAGTGAAAAGCCACGCGCTTGCTCATTAAAAGCCGCTCAGCAGAATCAAACAGGAATTCGGAGGATTGCACCCGCTGATTTAAAGGTTGGTTCGGATTACAGTACTCCCGTGATATCCAATGCGCAGAAGTTTATCATTCCAGTTCCGGCGTTTGTTCAGGGCGGAGAACCTCTAGTCTACCCTCAAAGCTACGAAAAGGCAGGGCAACCGATCTTAGATTACACGGGAAACCAGTGGGCGATCGTGGGTTGGTCTTCTTCAACGGCAAGGACAAGTCCTGGCAAGCAGTGAAAGGCGACGGTGAGGGAGTTATTATCATCAATGAAGTCACTCAGGAACAAGCAAAAAAGCTCTATCAAAAGTCCAAGAGCTTAAGCCCGACCCAAACAATTTGACCTTAGATGAGCTGAAGCAAGTACTTTCTTTCGCACAGCAGCAGCTTGGATTAATAGATATGTATAATTCTTCCCGAGCTTTCGTCCAGGAGAAAATGACTCCGGTGATCGCAGGGAAGTTCCCAAAGTTAATGGGAACGAAAGTCAAAGCTTACGGATTCGTCAAGAGAGATGACCGCGATGTGAATCAGGCTATCTATATTCCAGGTGAGTTTGTCTTTGAAGGACCTGCTGCAAGTCCACAGGAGTTCAAAGACGGTGGCGTGATTGTTGAACAAGGCGGCAAGATGCGCGGCGTTCAACCGGATATCTTTGTGCGGACTTATAAATTGAGTGACGGTCGGTCTATTTCCTCTGTTACCGCAGATTTAAAAACACAATGTAACTAATGCGGCCAACAGTGTTATGCGTCTCACGTTTCTTTCTCAGATCCACGAGGTTATAAAAAGCAGGATTCATTCTCCACGGCGTTTCGCTGTCGCCCCGATCGATGCGCCCTTGTGGCGTTTTGTATCGATGCTTTTCGCCTTCACTTTTGCGATTGCGGTGGCGAACGAAACGCGACGCGGCGGCGACGCGCCGCTTGCGGATCGCGTACTTGCTCACCTCGGGGACCATGGCGTCGCTCTGGATGGCAAAGGAGACCGGCGGTTTCGCCAAAGAGGGATTGGACGTCGAAGTTATTTCCATGTCCTCGGTTCTAGCCCTGCCGGCACTGATCGCCAACGAGGTCGATGTGATCCAAATCTCCGCGGTGCCACTGATCAACGCGTCGCTGCGCGGGTTTGATGTGGTTTTCGTCGCGGGACTGCTCAACACGATGATCTGGGATTTGTACGCCAGGCCGGAAATAAAGAGCGCCGAGCAATTGAAAGGAAAAATCGTCGGCACGGAACGGCCGGGCAGCCCGGTGGCATACGGCACATTGGTGGCGCTGCGCAAATTGGGACTCACACCTAAAGATGTTCAGCTTCGAATATTAGGCGGCAGTGCGCAGATCACCGCGGCACTACTCACCGGCCAGATTTTCGCCGGTGCGGCGGCTCCGCCGGTTAGTTTCCAGCTCGACCGAGCCGGATTTCATTCCATGACCACCACGTTGGACCAGCCCTATCAAAATGTCGGCGTCGTCGTCAGGCGCGGTCGCATGGATGAATTGGCCGGCCGTCTGGTTCCGTTGTTGCGATCGGTTCGCGCCGGCATCGACCGCTACTACAGCGACAAACCCTTCACGATGAAAGTTATCGCTAAATACACCAAAGAAAGCGATCCCGACGTTATCGAGCGGACCTACGAGTTTTATCGCAAGGCAGGTTTCAGGCGCGAGCTCATAATCTCCGAGCCGGGGGTTCAAGGTATTCTGAATTTTCTGTCGGAAACCATTCCGGAAGCGAAGAACGCCGTGCCTTCGCAATTCTTTGATGATCGCTTCGTGCGCCAGTTGAACAGCGGGAGATAGAGGAAATTGTATAGTGGCTTTCGTTGGTTTAGTCGAACGATTCCTTCACACGGCATGTGACGCATGAATCGTGAGTTGACGGTTGTTCTGCAGCAACTGATCCATGGCAGGATGATTGCCGCGCTCGGGACGCTGCATCAAGGATTACCGTTCGTATCTATGGTGACCTATGCTGTTGCGAGAGATGGCAGTTTTATCTTGCATGTGAGCCGGCTCGCCGCTCATACCCAGGACATGCTTGATAACCCAGAGGTGAGCTTGCTCATCACCGAATCGGAAGCAGCGGGAAAGATGCCGCAGGCGTTGGCGCGCGCGACCGTGCAGGGACGGGCGAAAATGCTCGACCGCGACTCCGAGAAATATGCCGACGCGAGAGAGTCTATCTGTCGCGATTCCCGGATGCGGCACCGCTATTTGAATTTTCGGATTTTAGCATTTTCGTCATCGAACCGGTTTCAGCCCGTTTCATCGCCGGGTTTGGCAAAGCTGTCACTGTAACCGGTGACGATTTCGCGACGGCTCTATCGGGGCCAATTTAAAATAGATCTCAGAAGCAACTTGGATCTCCGACCTTGTAAACGTTGCTTAATTTCTCCAGCAGCGATATTTTTGAATCACTCACCGGGGATTTAGCATTAAGCTTCGGGCCTGAATAAAGGAGCGAACCATGGCGCGAATATCATTGAAGGTAAACGGTAAGACGCAGGTCGTCGATGTCGATCCGGAAACGCCGCTGCTCTACGTGTTGCGCAACGACTTGCAACTCAACGGCCCTAAATTCGGCTGCGGCCTGGCCCAGTGCGGCGCTTGCACCGTGATCATGAACGGCAACGCGATTCGCTCCTGTGTGACCCAGGTCTCCAGCGCACAGAATCAGCCGGTGACCACGCTGGAAGGTCTGGGGTCGACCAAAAGATGCACAAGATCCAGCAGGCTTTCGTGGATGAGCAGGCGGTGCAGTGCGGTTACTGCATCAACGGCATGATCATGACGAGTAAGGCGTTGCTGGATAAGAATCCCAAGCCTACCGACAGTCAGATCAAGGAAGCTTTAGCTGGAAACCTCTGTCGCTGCGGCACGCACACGCGCATACTTCGCGCAGTGAAGCGGGCCTCGGGACAGAAGGTTTGAAGGAGGAGAACTGAAATGAAGACTATGGAACTTTCCCGCAGGCAGTTTCTCAAGGGCACCGGCGCGCTGATTGTCAGCTTCAATCTCTTTCCCACGGCATCCGGCCTCTTCGCGCAGGCGACGCGTAGCGGAGAGCCTGATCCCACCCAGCTCGATTCGTGGATCGCCGTACGTCAAGACGGTACGGTGACCGTCTTTACCAGCAAAGTAGAACTCGGCACCGGCATAGAAACCGCACTGGCTCAGATTGCCGCCGAAGAGCTGGATGTTTCTTGGAGAAAAATCAAAGTCGATATGGGCGATACCGAAAAGACCATCGACCAAGCGACGACCTCCGGCAGTCGAACCATCGAGCGCGCCGGGCCTCAGATACGTCAGGCGGCCGCAGCAGCGCGCAAGGAACTCTTGCGCCTTGCGTCGGAAAAGCTCGGCGCTCCCGCCGAGAAGCTTACGGTTCGAGACGGAGTGGTCAGCGTGGCCGGCAATCCGTCCAAACGGATATCCTACACGCAGTTGATCGGTGGCAAACGCTTTAACGTCACAATCCAAGCCGAAGGGAAAGCCGGTGAGCTCAAATTAGCCCAAGACGTTAAGCCCAAGGACCCGAAGGAATACACGACCGTCGGGAAACCAGTGCCACGCTTCGATCTACCGCCTAAAGTGACCGGCGAGGCGGTCTATGTTCAGGACGTGCGTATCGCGGGTATGCTGCATGGTCGCGTGGTTCGACCACCGACGATCAACACCGAACCCACGAACATTGACGAAGGATCAGTGAAGAATATTCCTGGCTTCCTTAAAGTTGTTCGCCAAGGAAGTTTTGTCGGCGTTGTAGCAAAAACCGAATGGGCGGCGATGCGGGCTGCACAAGCCTTAAAAATAACCTGGGCAAAGCCGACGACAAAGATCCCCACGAACACCGAAGAGCTTTATGATTATCTGAAAAACACCAAGAGCTTCACCACTCTGAAGGGCGCCGAGAGAGGCAATCCAGCAACTGCGCTCACACAAGCAACAGAAACAATATGAGGCGAACTTTCGCTGGCCATTCCAAATGCATGGCATGATCGGCCCGTCATGCGCAGTGGCCGATGTGCGTGCAGACAAAGCCACGATTTGGTCGGGTTGCCAGGGACCTTTCCGAACCCGCGCATCCATCGCCACGCCTCTTGAATATTCCGGAAACAAATGTCCGCGTGATCTATCATGAAGCGTCCGGTTCGTATGGCCGGATGAGCAACGACGATGGAGCAGAAGATGCCGCGCTGATGTCCCGCGCCGTGGGCGCGCCCGTGCGGGTCCAGTGGTCGCGGCAGGACGAGCACGGTTGGGAACCCAAGGGCCCGGCGCAAACACAGGTGTTGAAAGCCGGAATCGATGGCGACGGAAAAATCATCGCCTGGGAATTCACCGATTACAGTTTTCCTTGGACCGTCTCTTCGCTTACCACGCTACTCGCGTCACAACAGGTGGGGATTAAATCAAAGAGCCCCGGTTCGGGCAACGGTAATCAGGGCGGCGGCGAGATCTACGCTTTCGAAAATTCGAAGGTCATCGCGGAAGAGATTCCTGGCTTCAGCCGGAACCCTTTCCTGCTGAGGACCAGCAACCTGCGCGCGCCGGGACAGCTGTCGCGCTGCTTCGCCAGCGAAACACTCTTGAACGAAATCGCGGCGGACTTGAGTGTCGACCCGGTGGAGTTCCGCCTGCGGTACCTGACCGGAGATCAGCGCGGCATCGATGTTCTCAAGGCGGTGGCCGCAAAGTTCAGTGGCAGAAGCGCCCCTCCCTGCTGCCACTTCGACCGGAGCGATAGCGATCGGCAGAGGAGTCGCAATGACGCGGCGCACCGGCGGTTATGCTGCGGCAGTAGCCGACGTTGAAGTCAACAAGTCCACGGGCAAGGTCACGGTTCAGCGGGTTACCCTCGCTCACGACTGCGGTCTGATTGTTAACCCGGACGGCGTCAAAACCAGGTCGAGGGAAACATCGTCCAAGGAGTCAGCCGCGCGTTATTTGAAGAAGTGACCTTTGATGCATCCGGGGTCACGAGCCTGGATTGGAACAGCTATCCGATTCTCAAGTTTGCCGATCTTCCGGATCTCGACATCGTGCTGATCAATCGACCGGACGTGGCTTCGCTGGGCGCGGGCGAGCTGTCAACCGTTCCAGTTCCCGCGGCCATCGCCAACGGAATTTTTGATGCGACCGGGATTCGCCTGCGTGAAGTACCGTTCACCCCGAAACGGATTTTAGCTGGACTTCAGGCGGCAACGCAGACGAGCAAGGCAAGCTGAGCGTTTTCGGTTTCGGGTTTCAGGTACTAGAAATTAGCGCGCCGGTCTTCCGCGCCGCGCCTAAAGGTATCCCCTCTCCTTGTAGTACCGCTCCGCCCCGGATGCAGGGGAAAATCGAGCGGCCCGGCTTCGGTGCTGCTGCAGAGTGATTTCATGGATGGAATTTCCGATGCGTCGTAGGGAATTTCTTCGCGAATCTTATCCAGTACTCCTGCGATGTGATAGGCCAGATCATCGGGAAATTTTCATGCACCACGATGGGCCAGCCGCTAAAGTCCACGACAGTCGTCGGATCGTTGATTCCGGCAACCCTGCCATGATCCACCCGCGCCCGCTGGAAACCGTAGCGTTCAAGCTTCTTCAAGACTTTTTCAGAGTACGATAGAAAGACCATTCCGTTTTGCACCGCCACATCGCCCCACGAATCCATTCCCTCGTCGATAACCATGTGAACGTCGCCTGATATGATTCCGTCTCGACGATGGGGATTGCTCGGCCGCACGACTTCATCGACTGTTCCGCCCCACTCGACAAAATCGTTCTGCGAGATGCCGTGCGCTTTGAGTAAGAACTTAATGGCGAAATCGACGCAGTCGTTGACCGCGATAGAGACGTTCATCTTCGGGCGTTTCTCGATCAACTCTTCCATGGTACGAACGCCGAGTTTCGGCGAGACGGCAATGACCAGACGATCCCAAGATGGGAAAACCGCCAACGCGCGCAGCGGATATTTTCGCCGGAATGGCCCTTTCCCGTTATAGGCCATCGTCGGAATAATCGACGGATTGAGCCACACCAGATCGAGCTTTCCTGTTCCCACGAGCTTTGCCCCGTTCACTCCGCTGCACCAGGCGGGACTTACCCCGATCGTGAACGGATAAGGCGGTCCGGAATGAGCTGCCCCACCCGGCAACTCGACCATTAAGACGAATGGCGCTGGTTAGCATCGTTGGCACGTCTTCGTAGAGTTCAGACAGAATTTTCGTTGCAATCCGCGCCCGCATCAAGCTGGCGCTCATCGGCTTCACGCTGCGATCATCGTAGCTCACCTCATTCTCTCCTCTTGACTAGTGCGTAGTGAACACTAGCGCTAATCTGAAAACACTCCTGCTGTCAACATCATCGGCGGTTCATCAAGCTCATTGGCCTTCGAGAACCGACTATGCGCGCAGGTTCGCTGTCTCACCCTGCTTATCTACCGGCTCCCTATTCTCGGCTCATCCCTACCGTTTCCGCTTTAAAATCCTTTCCTGCCCGCAGCGGACAATGTATAAAGAGCGGTTGAAACCCTGATTCCAGACTTATCAAAAGATCCCAGATGCGAGGCGGTGGAGCGCAACGACGCGGGCGGGTCTTTTTCAACAGTCTCGATGAGGCAAACCGGAAGGACAACGCTCATTCGCATTTTTACTCCCTGCGCTACCGAGATTACGCGATTTTCTGGTCCATGGATCTGCTGGGTTCCATAGGACATTTCGTCCAGGAGGTCGCGCTCTATTGGATCGCTTATGAAATCACCGGATCCGCCATGGCATTGGGAATCCTCGGGCTGTGCGGCGCGGTCCCCGTTTGATATTCGGCGCGCTCGGAGGCGTGCTGGTGGACCGTTACGAACGCAAGCGACTGTTGATCTTGATTCAATTTTTCTCCGCCCTTCCGGCGTTCATTTTCCTCGCCCTCTATGCCTTTGGAACGCTCGAGTTTTGGCACCTTCTCGCTCTGGAGATACTTTTCGGGTCGATCCGCGCCATAAACCCTTCCGCGGCCCAGTCGATTCTCGCCGAGCTCGTGCCGCGTGAGGATTTGCTGAATGCGGTTTCGCTTTACACGGTCGGATTTAACGTCGCCCGCATCATGGGTCCATCTCTGGGAGGTGTTTTGGTTCTGTGGATCGGCATCGGTGGGTGTTATGCCGCTTTTGCGGCGAGCCTCATTGTCTCGGGAGTAGGAATGATGCTTATTCGGTCAAACGACCAAAGAGTCGTTAACTTGGAACAGAACTTTCTGCGTGAATTCAAGGAAGGCTTCCAATACGTTTGGGCTTCACCCGTAATCTTGAGCAGCATTGTGGCGGCTTACACCTTCGCCATTTGCATCGTCACCTATCAGGGATTTCTTCCGGTTTTCGCCAAAGAGGTTCTAGAGGTTGGTCCCGAGGGGCTGGGGTTGCTGATGGCGGCGCCAGGAATCGGCGGCATCGCATCTCTGACTTTCCTAGCCTCGGCGGGCGAACGATGGAGCCGGGCCAAGCTTTTGTGGATCACGACGACTGTTACGCCGATTTTTCTTATACTCTTCTGCGCGTCGCCGGATTTTTGGCTTTCGGTCGTTCTGCTCACGGTTGTGGGGGCAGGACAGGTCAGTTTCCGCACCATCAGCCGCGTGATTATTCAGATCGAGGCGCCGCGGGATCTTCTCGGGCGGGCGATGAGCGTATTCAACATGGATCAAGGAATGCGCTCCCTGGGTTCCGTCCTCATGGGCGCCTTCGCCACGATCTTTGGCGCCTCCCTCGGGATCGCGCTCACCGCGGGAATTTCCTTGATCGTCACCACAGCACTTTTTATCGCTTGCTGGGGAGAAAAATTTAGAGTGAGTGTAATTTCTCCGACCGTTCATGTACCCAGCGCTTTGCGAAGCTGGATGAAAGATGCGAGCTGTCCTTGCGTGATTGAGACCTGATTGTCTTGAGCAACGTAGAGGCTGCGCTGAGTTTCCAGCAGGTTCAAATAATCCACAGCGCCGGCGTCGAAGCGCGCCTTGGCGATGTCGTAGGCATTCTGCGACTCCCGTACTGACTCATCCGACAGCACCGCTTGCTCGTTGTTGCTTCTAAGCGCAGCGAGCGCGTCCTCCACTTCCTGAAACGAGATCAGCACAGTTTTCTGATACTGCGCCGCTAATTCCTTCTGTCGCGCAGTTACGTCTTCCAGATTCCCGGTGAGTCTGCCGCCGGTAAAGATTGGCGTCAAAATATTCGCCGCGAGGGAGGTGGCCGCGGCCGCCGGGTGGCCGAACCCGCCGCGGTGATGGTGTCGACCCCAATGTCAGCGAGGGAAAGAAAGCGGCCCGCGCAATTCCGATGTCGGCATTGGCCGCGCGCAGGCTGGCTTCGGCACTCTCAATGTCGGGCCGGGCCGTCAGCAGAGAGGCTGGAGGCGTCAGATTGACTTCCGGTATCTTCAATGAAGAAAAATCCGTCTTCGGCGCTGGTATATTTTGCGGCGCCTGTCCAAGCAAGATGGCGAGGGCGTTCAGGTTCGTGCTCCGCTGTTCCGTAAGCGATGTCAACGCTGCTCGGATATTGTTAACCGCCACTCTCTGCTGTGACACTTCGAGTCCCGAGATGCTGCCTTCGCGAAATCGCGCCTCGGTAATGCGCAGCACGTCCTCGGCATTTCTTAAATTGTTCTGGGCGATGCGAATGCGCTCGTTGAGGCTGAGAACCTGTGTATAGAAGGTGGCGGTATCGGAGACAACGATGAGCTGCAAAGCATCCCGATCATACTGGGTCGCGTCCGCGCGGTGGTTCGCCGCAGCCAACTGATTGCGGTTCTTGCCCCACAGATCGACTTCGTAACTGATGCTGCCGAGACCCCGTGCCGCCGTGGTATTATTCGGATCCTGGTAAGTTGCGCGATGCGCCGGTGCTCGCGTCGATCGATGGATACAAAGCCGATCCGGCAACTTTTGCCTGGGCCCGCGCCTGCTCGATGCGATGCAGCGCCGCTTCGAGGTCGAGATTCTGCGCCAGCGCCGCTTCGATGACGCGATTCAACTCTTCGCTTCCTAGTTCTTGCCAAAACGCCAGGGTGCTCTGCTCTGATTTGAGACCGACTCCGGAAACGTTGCTCCAACCGCCGGGCATCGCCATCTGCTGGCCGCTGGAATTCCGGCGCCAGGCTGCAGGCCGACAACGCTCAATGAGAAAAAGATCGTAGGACTGAGAAAGTATTTATTCATGACCACCTCACTCAGAAGCCAATGCCACGACCGGATCCAACTGCGCCGCCTTGCGCGCCGGCAGATAGCCGAAGATCAGCCCGTGGCGGAGGCGCACACGAAAGCCAGCACTGCCGGCGTCACCGAAAAGATGACCGTCATACCGCTGTAGCGCAGCGCCATTCCGGCAATGAGCCCCACGAGTATGCCGAGAACGCCGCCGGCGGCGCAGACCACAGCCGCTTCGATATTGAATTGCAGCAGGATGTCGCGCATGCGCGCGCCGGTGGCCATGCGGATGCCGATCTCGCGGGTGCGCTCTACCACGCTCACCAGCATGATGTTCATGACGCCGATGCCGCCCACCAAGAGAGAAATCGCCGCCACCGTGCCCAGGAGCAAGAGTGAACGTATCCTGCGTTTCCATGGCCGCCTGAAGAATTGAGGCCATGTTGCGGACGCTGAAATCTTCGGTCCGATGCCGGACTTTGAGCAGGGTCTCTACCTTTTCCTGGGTCGCCTCGATATCTCCAGCATCGATCACTTTTACGGTGATGCTGCTCAGATAGCTCTTGCCGAATAGACGCACCAGGCCGGTGTTGATGGGCACGAAGATCACATCGTCCTGGTCGCTGCCGTTGGGCGACGCGCCCTTTTTCAGTCATGACGCCGATCACGAGAAACGGCACGTTCCTAAGCAGTACGTACTTGCCCACCGGACTGCCGCCGTTGGGAAAGAGCGTTTGCGCGACGGTGCGACCGAGCACGACTACGGGGGCATAACCGCTTTATATCGTCCGCATGGAAAAACTGTCCTTCGGCGATTTTCCAATCCCGGGCCGATGGAAAATCTTCACCTGTTCCCTGCACCGATGTTTGATAATCGATGTTGCCGTAGCGCACGGTCATCCGGCTGCTGCGCTCGGGCAAAGCAGTGTCGATATTAGGCAGCGCTTTAATCGCCGCGGCATCCTCGGGCACCAAGGTTACGATGTCACCGGTGTTGCGAATGCCGGCGGCTCCGGGCCGTATCAGCATCAGATTGGTGCCGAAGGCGCTGATCCGATCGAGCACCTTCTGCCGGCTCCCTTCGCCCACCGCCAACATAGCGACCACCGCGGCAACACCGATGATGATGCCCAGCAAGGTCAGCACTGTGCGGAAAAGATTGACCCGCAACGATCTCCAGGCGGTCACCAGCGCTTCCTGCAGGCTGGCCGCAAAGCTGACGCCGCTCACGTAGTTTCTATTCTCATCAACCGCCGTTGCGGTCGCGGATCGCTCTGCGACGCCGCTATCTTCGAAGATCCGGCCGTCCTGGATGCGCACGATGCGGCTCGCATGCTGCGCCACGGTTTCGGCGTGGGTAATAAGAATGATCGTACGCCCTTCGGCGTGCAGCTCTTTGAGCAGCGCCAAGACCTCCTCGCCGCTCTTGCTATCGAGAGCGCCGGTGGGCTCGTCGGCAAGAATCACCGGCGGGTCATTCACCAACGCGCGCGCTATCGCCACCCGCTGTTGCTGCCCACCGGAAAGTTCCGCGGGACGATGATCGGTGCGGTCGCCCAGCCCAAGCCGCTGCAATAACCCACCGGCGCGCTGCGCTCGTTTGTGTTTCGGCAGCCCGGCATAGACCGACGGAATCTCGACATTCTCTCCTGCTGTAGCCGTGGCCAAAAGGTTATAGCGCTGAAAGACGAAGCCGAAGGTTTCCCGCCTGAGCGCCGCCAGCTCGTCCGGTGAAAGGTGCGCCGCCTCCTTGCCCAATACCAGGTAGCTGCCTGAAGTCGGGCGATCGAGGCAACCGATGATATTCATCAAGGTGGACTTGCCGGAGCCGGACTGTCCCATGATGGCGACGAATTCGCCGCGATGAATCGCCAGCGACACCCCGTCCAGCGCGCGCACCGTGCTATCACCGTTGGCGTAGTGTTTATGGATGTCGCCGAGTTCGAGAATCGCTGTCTTCATAACTGCGGCCCTCGGTTGAAGCGTGGAGCGTTGGTGCGGGTCGTGTTGGCTTGCCCTGTGGCGGACCCTGCCGGGCGATTGACCAGCACGCGCTCTCCGGCCTTGAGCCCGCCCTTCACCTCCGCCTGGGTGCGCGTTTGCAGGCCGACATGAATGAGCCGCTGCTCGCGGCCGGTCTCCGTCATCACCGAGACGCGGTAGGCCTTACCCAATTCATTGTCCTCCTTCGGCACTGGACGAGTGAGAGCCTCGGCTGGAATAATCGTGGCGTTTTCCGCTTTGCCGAAGATGAAAAACACTTGCGCTGGTCATCCCGCTCATAAGCTGGCGGCCTTCGTTTTTCACATCGATCAAGACATCGTAGAGCACAACGTCGTTGACGATCTGCGGCGAAGGCAAGATCTGGCGCACTTTGCCCTGCCACCGGCGCTCGGAATTGCCCAGTGTCGTGAAGTAAACCGCCATCCCCTCCTTGAGACGATTGACATCTGCTTCGGCGACGTTTGCGCGGACGGTCATGATATCGAGATTGGCGACTTGAAGAACGGTCGGCGTCGTCTGATTGGCGTTCAGCGTCTGTCCTTCTCGGGCTGGCATTGTGGTGACTGTACCCGCCATCGGCGCGTAGATCTTGGTGAAACCGAGATTCGTGCGGTTGCCTTGAAGGTTGGATTCGGTCTCTTGAATCTGGGCAGCGATGGACTCGACCTGGGCTTTGGCCACGGCCGCCTGCGATTCGCTTTCCTGCAATACCTGTTGGCTGACCGCATTGATGGCGATCAGGTTCTGATTGCGCTTCAGGTTCTGTTCAGCCAGTGTCAGCTCCGCTTTCTGTTGATTGAGCTGCGCCTTGAGGCTGTTGATACGTGCTTCGTTTGCCTCTACCTGTGCCTGGTAGACACGCGGGTCGATCTCGGCAAGCAATTCGCCTTTGGTCACCGCATCGCCGATATCGACATGGATCTTCTTGACCTGACCCGATACCTGCGTGCCGACGTCCACGTATTGCTTTGCCTCCAGCTTCCCCTGCGCGGTAACGACTTCCTCTATGGTTCCGCGGGTGACGGCGATGGGGCGAAGGGAATCTGTCTCCGGTTTTTGCGCCGCTGCATACCAGTAACAGCCCCCGCGACGAAGCTCGCCACGACCAAGAAAGCAATGACCTTATTCCGTCGTGTTTTTGGTAGGCTGACGTGCCATTTCATAGTGGTTCACCTTTCCCCTAGTTCTTACGGTTTAATACGAATGACGGAGCGAAAGTCTCCGCGCCCAAGAACCAAACCAAAAAAAGCGCCGGTATGACCGGCGCTTAAGTCTAGATGGCGACTCTGAGCAGGCCGCATACTCACCCAGGGGTGGTGGCGGGCGACGGAGGATTTGGACAAACAAACGCCGCTCCTCTGGAGGTAGCTCTTTGGCGATTTCCTTGACAACCTGCCCCATCTTTTTGAACATCTGCAACTGCAGGTCATCGATTTGGCTGACGTGCCGATCATAAGCCGCTTCATCGAAAGGATCGGCGGTCAAGATATTCAGGGTTTCCTCTCGCGCCACGCGTATTTGATCCCGTAGCGGATCGCCAGCCGCGCGCATCTGCTTAAATTTTTCCCTCAAACGGGTCTGCGTGGGTTCGGGCACATCCTTGAGCGCCTGCTCCATTCTTTGTTGCCGGACAAAGCCGACATCACGCGGCAAGCGACCGAGAAGCACCCCGACAAGCAGGACGTTCAGGACCAGGGAGGCAAGAAACACCAATTTTACTGTCTTGCTCATAATAGGAACCTCATCGGCGTACAAGAAACTCTGAACACTGGCCGACTCTTCATCCTTCGAAGCCGTCCTGTCCGGCGTGCTAAAACCGACGATCATTCCCAAAACCAGCGCGCTCACAACTACGTAGGCAGGTTTGGGAAGATGAAACTCGGCAAACAACTGCCTTAGCCACGGGATGAGAGGGAGCGTCTGATTTTGCGGTAGGCTCTGCGACCTTAGGATAATGCGCTGCGCCAGATCTCGACCGGCAGACTCGACCCTGCGTGAGCGGAGCATCGCATCAAGTTTCTCGTCTTGTTTATCACTCATAAAAAGCCCTCATAAGTACGCCTTCATGCGTTCTTTCAGTGTGGTCTTCGCGCGCATGATCAGCGACTGTAGCGCCTTGAGATTCACCCCCATCGCCTCCGCCGCTTCCTGATTGCTCAAGCCCTCATCGAAACAAAGATTCAAAGCCGTGCGTTGCCGCTCAGGCAAAGCGGCGATCTCTTTTCCAACAGTCTCTGTTCCTGGCTTCGTATCATGGCTTCATCCGCGGACTCCCGTTCATCCGCCAACGGCATGTTTTCGTCCAGGGGAATAGGTCGTTTTTCTTTTGCCAATCGAGGCATAAATTCACCACAATGCGATAAAACCATGTGGTAAACTTGCTGTTCCGATCCGGCCGCCAACTTGCCGGATTTTCCCATAACCTAACAAAGGCGTCCTGGACCAGGTCTTCCGCCGTTTCCCGATTTTGTGCGTAGCGATAGGCGAGTCGATAAAAGCGCTCGGTATGCCGCTGCACAAGCTCAGCGAAAGCCTGGTGGCTCCCGTCCTGAATGAGGGCGAGCAGCTCTTGATCGTCCTTGTCAGGCCAGCCTGCCGCCATACTCGCTGCGTCTTCATAGTGGTTTCTTTTAATCATACAACGATACGCTTCCGAGGAAAAATTCCGACTTATCAGGCACTTTCTCTAAACCTAATCTCTGGCTTACAACCGTTGTACGAATGAGAGGAGAAAAGTCTTCGGGGGCGTTTAGAAGCTGTGACCGGGTGCAGCCACGTTGATTGTCTCGACAAATAAGACGGGAAATCGGGGATTTGGCTCAGGCCTGCAGATGCCTCTTGAAAAAGGCTAACGTTGTCGTCCAGGCCTCCTTGGCCGCATCGGGGTTGTAGCGTTCCGGATTGGTATCGGCATGAAATCCGTGCTGAGCCCCGGGATAGATTTTGTACGTGTAGGATTTATTATATTTCTTCATCGCCTCTTCCGTGCCGGGAATATCCGGGTTGACGGTTGGATCTTTTTCACCGTAGTGGGCGAGCACCGGGGCTTGAATGTCTTTCACTAGCTCGAGAGGCTTCGGACTGCGTCCGTAGAAAACCACAACAGCCCTAAGGCCGCGAACCTGCGTTGCCGACGAAAATGTCATTTCGCCGCCCCAGCAAAAACCGATGAGCCCAGACCGATCCAGCCCGTACATCAGGAAAAGTTCGGAGATAAGCGAATCCCGAGTCGGCATCTTCTGCGACACCGTACCAGGGGGCAAGATCGCGGATATTGCCGAGCCCTTCGCCTTTAGGGTTCACTTTTTCGTCCCGCCGTGCCGTGACAAGAAGTCAACAGCGAGACTGACATAGCCTTGCTTCGCAAAGCGACGGGCTACGTCCCGCGTATACTCGTTCAGCCCCTGGTTCGCATGGATGACGATGATCGTGGGAAATTTTCCCGATGCGGCGGGACGGGCGAGATAGCCGAAAACAGGCGTTGCCCTTCCGGCATATTCAACATCGTGGCAAAGAAGAGCGGGATCGTCGGGATCGACCTCCCCGGCGTAAGCACTGGGAATGAGCCAGAGCCTCGATCAATGAAGTGACTTGCAGCCAGGCTGCCCGTCAGAGCGACGGCCCTCCGCATAAATTCGCGGCGCGTGATTTTCCCGCCTTGGTATTGCCGAATCAGCTCTCTAATTTTCTCCGCCATATTTGTTCCTTCCTGAGCTCTTGAATAGCTGCGGCTACAAATAGGCAAGTCGAACAGAGGTGTACGACTTTCTTTTGGACACTACGGAATGCGCCAGCTAAATTCTCACACTCCGTGGTGGAGGAATCAAACGGAACCGGCAAAACAGGAGGAACCGGGTTCTCCGTACTCACACCCGGCGTAACAGACTCGCCGATTGGCCAGCATCGATAATCCCTGGGCGATTTCGTCATCGCCATTTTCCGGGACTTGCCCTTGGGGAGTCAGCTGGTTGATGACCTCGGGCAGTAACCGGGCCATCGTCGAACCTGTTTCCGCTTCCGGCATACCAAGCTGGGCTGCGAGATCGCTGATCGTTGACGAACCGAATATCTGTTGGAGCTGATCCGGAGAGATGTTCATATTCTGACCGGTGCCGACCCACGAATCCGCTTGTTGCCCCAAGCCGCCTTGACGCAACCTGCCGAGAACTCCCTCCAAGCCGCCATTCTGCTGCAACAGTGAGAGCAAAACCTGAAGCAGCAAGTTCCCGCCCTGCCCCTGGCTCCCGCCGCCAAGACCACCTAAAACCGAGCCAAGTGGATCTTGCCGTTGGTTGCCGCCCAACGCAGAACCGAGCACATTACCAATTAAGGCATCTAAAAGTCCCATGATTATCCTCCTCCTTTTAGGATGAGTAATGCGCTGACGGATCGCAACCCGACTCTACTAACAATGCTCTGCTTACGGCAATACAATAAGGGTTTGCTTCTTTTGGAGGTTTGGAGATAAGGTCGGCTATATTCAGCACAGCAGGACGACTCTAAAGGCGACCATAGAATCTTGCGAGAGAAAGGGAGAACTTCTATGCGTCTCGATCAAGAAGACGAAAGCCGGAATATCGAAGACCGCCGCGGTCGTCGGGTCTCACGCGGGATCGCGGGCGGCGGGATTGGCACCCTCGTAATCATCCTGCTGGCGCTCTTTTTCGGCTTCGATCCGAGAATGCTGCTGCAGGGTAACGTGCAGGAAACAAACTTTCCCCAGGCTCCGGCGCCACAGTCTCAACAACCCGGTGGGGAGGACGAGATGCGCCAGTTCGTCGCTCAGCGTGCTCGGCAGCACCGAGCGGACGTGGAGCGAGATCTTCAAGGCGGCCGGGCGGACCTATCAAAAACCGACCTTGGTCCTGTTCTCGGATGCCGTCGAATCGGCCTGCGGATTCGCCCAAGCGGCTGCCGGCCCTTTTTACTGCGGCGAGGATCAGAAAGTTTATATCGACCTTTCCTTTTACCGCGATCTGCGGCAGCGGTTCCAGGCACCGGGTGACTTCGCCCAGGCCTACGTGATTGCCCACGAAATCGGCCATCATGTGCAAAACCTTCTCGGCATCATGAGGAAAGTGCAATCGCTGCAGAGCCGATCCGGTGAGCGCGAAGCCAATGCATTGTCGGTGCGGCTCGAGTTGCAAGCGGATTGCCTGGCTGGCATCTGGGCAAACTACGCGCACCGCGAGCGTAACATTTTAGAAGAGGGCGATATCGAAGAAGGATTGAACGCGGCGGCCCAGATCGGCGACGATCGGATGCAAAAAGCGCGCGCGTGGCTACGTGGTTCCGGAGGGCTTCACCCACGGCAGCGCCCAGCAGCGCGTGCAGTGGTTTCGCCGCGGGATCCAGAGCGGCGACCTCGAAGCAATGTGACACCTTCTCCAGCCGGCCCGTATCATGAATTGCCGTGTAATACCTGCACGCAACGCTCAAAAAACTTGCTTCGAATTTAAATCAGCGTTAACAGTGAAGCATAAATAAAATAAAGGGGGACCGACAATGTCTTTCTACCAAAAAAGCTGTCTGATGGTTGCCGCTATTTTACTGGCGTTCAGCCTAGGTGCATGTGAGCAAAAAGGAAGGCGAGGGTCCGGCTGAGCGGGCTGGAAAAGAAGTCGACAAAGCCATGGAAAAAGCCGGCCAGGCGATGGACAAAGCCGCGGACACCGTAAAGGAAGCCGCCAAGGACGCTACCAACAAGGTCGAGGAAGTCGCGAAGGACGCGGCCGGAAAAGTCACCGCAGCAACCAAGGACAAGTAGATCGCCAGTTTTTGGTGCATTGACAAAACAAAGCTCTTTACCGGGAGCCCTTTGCCCCTGGAGCGCGGTGTTTCGCCCGCAGCAAGCAACAGACTTTTGACAGGCTGCTGGAAAATTGCCGTTCGCCCCTTCGACCCACCAGAGTCTGCCCTGAGCTTATCGAAGGGACGAACGGCAATGCTTCTTTGAACTGATTGAGGATCTCCCGTTCACTGCGTCCGTATATCGGGTGTTGCGCTGAAGCCGAAATCGTTTCTGGCTCTCTCGCGGCGTGAACTTTGCTCACGGAAGGGAGAAACATCAACCTGGGGAGCTGGTAGAAGGAGAAACTTGCATGGCGAAACCACAATCAATCATCGGCGCAGGAGTAGGCCGAGTGGAAGGCGCCGAGAAGGTCAGCGGCCAAGCGCGTATACGCTGCCGACGTTCACTTTCCGGATGCTCTATGGGGAAAAATTCTACGCAGCCCTTACGCTCACGCCCGCATCGTCAACATCGACACGTCGAAAGCTTGGAAGGTTGCGGGCGTCAAGGCAGTCGTCACCGGCAAGGACGAACCCGACCACTACGTGGGCAAAAGCATTCGGGACATCCCTGTCCTTTGCTGGGACAAGGTCCGCTACATCGGCGACAAAGTCGCCGCGGTTGCCGCCGAGACTCTCGAAGCGGCTGAAGAAGCAATCGGTCTTATCGAAGTCGAATACGAAGAGCTGCCGGCGGTTTTCGATCCGTTGGAAGCAATGAAACCGGCCGCGCCGATATTGCACGATGATGCCTCAGCCTATGACGGCGCACCCAAAGACATCATGGTTAAGGATATCCCCAATGTCTGCAATCGGCTGATCTGGAAGAAGGGCGACATCGATCAGGGATTCCGTGAGGCCGACCTGGTGTTGGAACACACTTTCCGTATTCCGCTCCGCCATCAGGGTTACATCGAGCCCCAAGCCTTCCTCGTCAAAATCGACGAGGATGGCCAGGTACTGGCGTGGTCATCGAGCAAGAGCCCTTTCGGCACCCGAACGCAGTTAGCCAAAGCTATCGGCCTACCTCCCGCCAATGTGCGCGTCCACGCGGTCACCGTCGGCGGAGACTTCGGTGGCAAGGGCGGTCCCGGAGATCTGCCCATCGCCTATTTCCTCGCCAAGCAGGCGAAGCGGCCGGTCCGCATCGTGGCGACCAATTCTGAAGAGCTTACGTTTACCAATCCAGATCACTATTCGGTAATCACGGTGCGCACAGGAGTGAAGCGCGACGGCCGTCTCGTGGCCCGATACGTCCGGGCCATTCATGGCAGCGGCGCCTATGCGGGAATGAAACCCGGACAGGCGAGCATCGGCGGCGCGGGAACCGCCGGCCCCTATCGCATCGACCACGCCTATATGGAAGCCCTCCAAGTCTACACGAACACGGTCCCTTGCGGATTCTGGCGTGCACCCGGCGCGCTCCAGGGGATGTTCGCTGTGGAATCGCATATGGATCTCATCGCTAGAGAGTTGGGTATGGATCCGGCGGAATTTCGCATGAAGAACCTGATCGGCGAAGGCGAAGATAACGCGTTGGGCAGAAAAATGACCGGCGTCAAAGCCCGCGAAACGCTCAAGGCGGCGCTCGATGCCGCCGGCTGGAAGAAACCGAAGCCGGGGCCGAACTTCGGCCGAGGAGTCGCCATGTATGAGCGTGCCACCGGCGCCGGCAAAGGTTGGATCCTCGTGACAGCGGAACTCGACGGCACCTTCACGATTTTCACCGTAAGCGGCGACCAGGGAACCGGGCTCCGGACGATCATGTGTCAAACCGTCGCCTCCGAGATGAATGTGCCCTACGATCAGGTGCGCTGTCGCAACGGCAACACATCCGAGGTCCCTTATAACGTCGATATCGGCTTCGGCGGCAGTCGTTCGACCAATATCGGCGGACACGCGGTGATCAAAGCCTGCGGCGAGCTGCGGACTAAATTGGCAGCGCAGGCTGCGCGAATGCTCGAGTGCGCAGAAGAGAAGGTTGTCTATAAAGCAGCTCGATTCTCGAATCCCGAGAACCCGCGCAAATCTTTGACCTTACGCGAAGTCGTCGCAGCCGGCGGCGCCCCGGTCACGGCGAGCGTCGAACTGGAGGTTCCGCGCAAAGGCTCCTCAACCTCTTACGTTGCTCAAGTGGCAGAGGTGGAGGTCGATCCCGAGACCGGCCACGTGAAGCTTCACCGTTTTGTCACAGCCCACGATGTTGGCACGATCATAAATCCCATCGGCCACCAGGGCCAGATCGACGGCGCTGCGATGATGGCCATCGGCTCCAGCCTGATGGAAGAGTTAATCGCCGACAACGGCAAGATCACGACGACGAATCTTGGCGAATACAAGATCCCCAACATCGCAGACATCCCAAAATTCAAGACGGTCTTGGTTCAGTCAAAGGGGGCCGGGGCCCTACGAGGCAAAAGGCATCGGTGAGCATGCCAACGTCAGCCCGCCGGCCGCCATTGCCAATGCCGTGCACGACGCCTGCGGCGTCCGGTTATTTGATATTCCGGTCACGGCGGAGAAGGTATTCAACGCGATTCAGAAACAAACATTAGGCAATACGAGCGAAGACAATCAACCGCAAAGAACGCAAAACACGCAAAAAATCTAGGAGCGGGGTTCAATCCCGTCCGATTTCATCATCTTCGTGGTGAGAATGTCTTTCCAATTGAATGAAAGGAAGAGCAAAAATGATCGACGTTTACTACTGGACCACGCCTAACGGCCACAAGGTCACCATATTCTTGGAAGAGACCGGTCTCCCCTATTCCATCAAACCGGTGAACATCGGTAAGGGAGAGCAGTTTCAACCGGAGTTTCTGGCGATTTCACCCAACAACCGTATTCCAGCGATCGTGGACAACGATCCGGCGGGCGGCGGCAAGCCGATCAGCGTCTTCGAGTCCGGCGCGATTCTTCAATATCTCGCCGAGAAGACCGGCAAATTTCTGCCCGCTGATTTGCGCGGCCGCACGGAAGTCATGCAGTGGCTCTTCTGGCAAATGGGCGGGTTGGGGCCGATGCTTGGGCAAAATCATCACTTCAGAAACTATTCCGACGAGAAGCTTACCTATGCGATCAATCGTTACGTCAAAGAAACCGAGCGTCTCTACGGAGTGCTCGACGAACGGCTCGCCGATCGCGAGTTCGCCGCCGGAGAATATTCGATCGCCGATATGGCTTGCTATCCGTGGATCGTTCTTCACGAGCGGCAGGGCCAAAATCTCGATGACTTTCCGAACCTCAAGCGCTGGTTCGAAACCATCCAGCGGCGCGAAGCGGTGCAACGTGCCTACGCGTTGGCAAAAACCACTAACCCGGCGCCCTCTGGGATGACCCAAGAAGCAAAAGCAATTCTGTTCGGGCAGGGGCGACGAACCAAAGGATGAACAGGAGTCGCGTGTTTGTGGCGCATGAACAGAAGCAAAGATAAGAATCCTAAATCTCCTGGTCGTTGAATGTCACGTTGGCTCCCGCCCGTCTAATGAAAGACGCGTAGTCTGCTTCTGGTCTCTTTATTTCGGGTACTTTTGGCAACTTATGTCGCGAGTTTCGGGTCATCGTATCGATAGAAAATTCCTCCTTCAGGAGTAAAAATTCCGACTAATTATGTAGGCAAAAGCCTTCATTAATCACGTTTTATTTTTGCGAAGAATTTGGAAACTTCGGTAAACTCAATGGAAACTTTGGCCATTGTGACCTGGCATCATTGTTGCGCTTGCTATTTAGGTTTTTCATTTCGTGTGTATTTTCTCATTCAAACTATGGGATATTCATTAGTACTCTGGAAAAGGGGTAGATCATCGTGAGTGTCCCAATGCGATTGGCTCCTGAGCCTCGGCTCGCGCCACTCACGAGCCACGAGAAAGTCAGGCCGCTTGGGAAATTTTTTTGCCTCAACTCTGAGAAGTTTTTTCTGAAGGGAGTGACGTACGGCCCGTTCGCGCTTTCGCGGAAAGGCGTTCCGTTTCCTGAAGTTCCTACGGTCGAGCTTGATTTTGCCTTGATGTCGGAGCTGGGTGTCAACAGCTTTCGCACCTTTACCCCTGCGCCGAAGTGGCTTCTCGATAGGGCGGCCTCTTACGGCCTCAGAGTGATCACGGGAATTCCTTGGGCGCAGCATATCTCTTTTCTTGACTCCTCCCGTACTCGCGCAGAAATTCGCAGCACCATCGTCCAGAGCGTCCGCGCAAGCAGGGGACATCCCGCCGCGTTGGCGTATCTGGTGGGTAATGAGATTCCCCCAGAAATTGTGCGCTGGTATGGTGCCAAGCGCGTTCGCGGGTTCCTTCGTGAGTTGGTTGATGCCGCCAAAACGGCCGATCCTGATGTGCTGGTTAGCTATGCCAATTTTCCTTCGACGGAATATCTCGAGACCGACTTTACTGATTTTCTTGCCTTTAATGTCTATCTTCATCGCGAAGAGGATTTTCGTCGCTATCTGTTTCATCTCCTCAATTTGGCCGGCGACCGGCCGCTGGTCTTAACCGAGATCGGGATGGATTCCATTCGAGAAGGAGTGCAATCTCAGGCCAAGTTCCTGTCTCAGCAACTCTCGGCCAGCTTCGAGATGGGCATCGCGGGCGCTGTGATTTTTCCTGGACCGACGATTGGCACGCTTTCTCCGGCGCGGAAGGATTTCAAGTTGACGACTGGGCCTTCGGCTTGGTGGAACGAAACCGGCAGAAGAAACCCTCTTTCTGGGCAGTGAAAAATTTTTACGATGGTTCTCTGCCTCCCGCTCTACCGCGCTATCCCAAGGTTTCGGTGATCGTGTGTAGCTTACAACGGCGAGCGAACCATGGACCACTGTCTCGCTTCGTTGGAAACTCTCAACTATCCCAACTACGAAGTCGTTGTCGTCAATGACGGCTCAACGGACCGGACTCGCGAGATTGCCGAGCGGTACGCCTATATTCGGCTGATCAATCAGGAGAATCAGGGGCTAAGCGCCGCGCGCAACGTCGGACTCGAAGCGGCGACCGGCGAGATCATTGCTTATACCGACTGCGATTGCATGGCCGATCCGGATTGGCTAACGCATTTGGTAGCGCGCTTTCTATCATCGGACTTTGGCGCGGTGGGAGGCCCGAATCTCCCTCCGCCCGACAGTTCCCTGGTTGCCAACTGCGTGGCGGTCTCGCCGGGCGCGCCGACCCACGTGTTGTTGGACGATGAAGTTGCTGAGCACATACCGGGCTGCAACATGGCTTTTCGGCGCGAAGCGCTAGAGGCCATCAATGGGTTTGATCCGGTGTTCCGCGCCGCCGGCGATGATGTGGATCTCTGTTGGCGACTGCAAAACAAAGGCTATACGATCGGTTTCAGTGCGGCTGCGGTCGTTTGGCATTTTCGCCGCAACACGGTGCGAGACTATATCAAGCAACAGCAGGGGTACGGCAAAGCCGAAGCTCTTTTGTTCTTTAAGCACCCGTCTCGCTTCAATGTTCTCGGTCAATCGCGTTGGTTCGGAAGAATCTACGGTGACCTCTCTTCCTTTCTAGCGAGCCGGCAGCCGCGGATTTATACCGGGGTTTTGGCCGGGGGCTTTTTCAGACGCTTTATCAACCGCCTCCTTCGATCATCTCATGCCTGCCTCTCACTTTGGAGTGGAACTCGGTTTCCATGTTACTTCTGTTTTGCGCGCTTGTGTTCGGCGGTATCTTCTGGGTAGGGGTGGCGCCTTTATTTCTCACTCTGAGCTGCTGTTTGGCAAGCGCACTAAAGGCTCGATTAGCTTCGCCATTTCGTGGGTTAAGGGCGACTCTCCTGGTAGCTTTTTAATCTATGTGGGCCCTCTTTTCCGTACCTCGAGCGCTATCGCTGGCGTATTCGCCGGCACCGAGAGGTGAAACCGGTCGAGTATAACGGGCCCCAGCCAAGTGCCGCGGATCTTATGGCACGAGCTCGCCTTTTATCTCTCCTATTGGAATGAGGAAGGACGGGAGAAAGAGAGTTTGCTCTATTCGGTCATGGATTTTTTACTGCCGCGCAAATATCTCATTGCCGTGGACCAGGGATGGAGTCACTGGGATCTAGAAATTTGTCAAGGTCCGTGGGCGAAAGCGCAGATCCGAGCGGCTACGGAAAATCACGGCAGCGGCAAGCGGCTGTTGAGAGTGCGCTGCGCGCTCCGGATGTCAAGGATCTCTTTTACTTGTCTTTCCCTTTATGCCGTGTTGATGACGGTTGCAGTATTCCTGTCGATGCCGCAGATCGCCGTGGCGGCTTTGGTCACGGGTTTGATTCATGGGGGCGCGATTTTACACCAAAATTCCGTCTCGGACGCGTGCTTTACCATGTCCTGGAATCTCTAGCGCACAAGCTCGATTTCGTGCCGGTGCAAAAGCCATCGGAAGAAGCGCTGTGAGAACATCCTGCCGATGAGACGCACGGTTCGTTCCTACCTGCGCCCGTACTTTCGGGCATTTGTCTTCGCCCTGGCACTGGTCGTTTTCATCAGCGCACTCGAGCTCCTCAAGCCGTGGCCACTGAAGGTTATCATCGACCATGTCTTGACCGAAACGCCCGTGCCCTGGGCTTTTGCTCATAGCTGGTCGTCACAAAACCTTCTCTTGCTCGCTTGCGCGGGTCTGGTCGTTGTTTATCTTCTACTCGGAGGACTGCGTATTCTCAATGACTATACGACGATCAGAATCGGGCAGAAGATGGTCAACGATCTGCGTCGGGATCTTTACAGTCAAATCCAGCGCCTTTCTCTTTCTTTTTCATCACCGCCATCAGGTCGGCGACCTACTCTACCGGTTGACCTCCGATACCTACGCGATCCAGACGCTCACAATGAACGGCCTTTTCCCTGTGTTGTGCTCTCTTATGCTTTTCGTCGGCATGTTTTTGGTGATGATCCGCATGGATCCGCTCCTCACTCTTTCTGGCTCTTGTCGTATGTCCGATTTTATTTGTCTTCGTAATGATCTCGCCTCTGCGTGGCTGGCTCATCGCCTCCGCCACCCGCATGCACCAGCAGAAGAGCAGCGTTTTCTCCCTCGTGCAGTGGGCCATTCCAGCTCTCCGTATTACTCAAGCGTTCACGAAAGAAGAAGAGGAACATCGTCGTTTTATGGCCCTAAGCCAAAAAAGCTTAAGGGCTGAACTTCACTTTTACCTGCTGCAGAACTTTTATTCAGGGACGGTAAGTGTCGTCATCGCGATTGGGACCGCGGTTGTCATTTGGGTGGGGGCCCGTCACGTTCTCGCCGGTACGCTCACCATCGGCGCACTGATCGTCTTTACCGCTTATCTCGCCTCGCTTTATGGAGCCATAGACTCCATTGCTCAGGCGTACGGCTCTATTCAAGGAGCCAAGGTGAGTCTGCAAAGAGTGTTCGAAATCATGGAGGTAGAAGCAGAGCTCAAGGAGGGCTCCAGAGTTTTTCCTAACGGCGGAGCCAAGGGGGAGGTGGCCTGGAACGAAGTCTCTTTCCAATATATCCCCGGCCAGCTCGTCTTAAGGCACGTCGACCTAAACGTCCGCCCGGGCCAAAAGTGGCGATCGTTGGCCGCACTGGAGCCGGCAAATCGACATTGGTAAGCTCGTTGCCGCGCTTTTATGATCCCAAAAGCGGCCGGGTCACTATCGATGGAATTGATATACGCGAGTTTCAGCTCAAATCGTTGCGCCGTCAGATCGCTATGGTGCTCCAGCCTCCGCTTGTCTTTCCTCTCACTATCCGGGAGAACTTGATTTATGGTCGGCCCGAAGCCACTGAAGAGGAAGTGGTAAATGCCGCCCGGCTGGCTCGCATCCATGAGACGATTGTGAAGTTTCCTGAAGGTTATGACACGGTGGTCGGCGAGCAAGGAGCTACACTATCTGGAAGGTGAGAAGCAGCGACTGACTATAGCTCGGGCCATCCTGTTCAATGCTCCCATTCTGATTCTGGATGAGCCCACTTCTTCGGTCGACGCTGAAACCGAGGCTCTGATTATGGAAGGCCTTCAGGAACTGACTGCAGGCCGCACCACGTTCATTATTGCTCACCGGCTTTCCACGGTGCGCCAGGCCGATCTGATCATCGTCGTGCGCGGAGGAAGAATCATCGAGCAAGGAACATTCGATGGGCTCATGCGGCGCCAAGGCGAATTTGCCAAGCTTTATCGCACCCAATTTAGCGCTCAAGAGGAAAAAGCACGTGCGATCGTATGAGCTTGGTTTGCTGCTCGATTTTCGTCCGGACCGAGCCGGCGACGAAAGCAGCGGGCCGGCAAAATGAGGCGATAAGCTGAGGCTCGTCGTTTTAGGGATGATGGGTCGGTGCCCTTCGGCGGCCAGACCTGGCTTTACCTTAACTGGCTTCGTGGACTCCACCGGCTCGGCCACGAGGTCTGGTACGTGGAGGATGACACTGTCTGGCCATACGATCCGGAGCGTAACAGCGTCACGGACGACTGCTCGTATGCCGTCCGTCATATCGCGGGTTGCATGAAGCAGGCTGGCATGCCGAGACACCTGGGCCTTTCGTCCAGCCTATCGGAGCGGAGAATGCCACGGCATCACCGGTGCCAAGCTGGATGAGCTGTACCGGACGTGCGATGCGCTGCTAAACGTAGTGGGTGCCACCGACTTGCGCGAGGAGCATCTCGCCGCCCGCTTCCGGGTCTATGTGGAGTGCGATCCGGTGATTGCCGAGCTGCAGCTCGCCAACGGCGACCATCATACGGCAGTCGCGCTCGCGAACCATCACGCGATCGTCACCTATGGCGAAAACTTTGGCTCGCCCGACTGCGGGGTTCCGCTCAATGGTCACCGCTACGGGAAGACACGACAGCCGGTGGATTTGGATCTTTGGCCGATGGTCTACGAGCCCGAGTCGCGCTTCTTTACGACTATCAGGCAACTACCGCCAGACCGGCAACGACGTCGAGTACAACGGCGAAATCTATCACTGGAGCAAGCACCACGAGTGGGAGAAATTTCTCGATCTGCCGCGGCACACGCAGCCAACCGTTTGAGCTCGGCATGATGCCTGACGACCCTGCGGATCGCCAGCGGCTAGAGAGCCACGGCTGGCAACTGGTTCCATCCGTTTCGAATGTCGTTGGACGTATTCGGCGACTATCCGGCTTACTTCCGCCGCTCACGAGCTGAATTTACCGTCGCCAAGGACATGAACGTTCGACTTCGTAGCGGATGGTTCAGCGAGCGGGACGCCTGCTATTTGGCTTGCGGCAAACCGGTGGTCGCTCAGGACACCGGCTTCGGCAATATCCTGCCAACCGGTGAAGGGCTGTTCGCTTATTCCACCATCTCACGAGGCAGTGGCCGCGATCGATCAGATCAACGGTGACTACCGACGGCACTGTCTGGGCGCACGCGCAATTGCCGAAGAGTACTTTGAAGCCAGTAAGGTTGCATGCGCGCCTGCTCGCCGATCTCGGAATGGCGTGAAGTTTACCTGCTCCCAATAAGACTACAGTACACGACGGCTTCGAAGTTCACGAATGAGGATGTGAAGATGTTTGTAAATAGTCAAAATCTCTCCAGCCTCTTTGTCAGCAGCGTGAGACCAATGATTGGGGACTTACGGTCGAGAACGGGTGCATTGGTTTCTCGGCCCCAACGGTGAAAAGTTTTACGGTGCCGGCGTGAATGGAGTCGATGCCGGAAACCGGCCTGAACAGGTTGAAGGACGGCCTGCTTACTATCTGTGGAATCTATACGCTTCGACTGACCTTTGGGCAGCAAACGCACGCGAGCGTCTCGCGCAATGGGGTTTCAATCATCTCGGAGCTTGGAGCTTTTGTGAAGAAAAAATTGGCCTTCCCTATATTGCCAATCTCGATCTTGGGCGGTTAAGCGAAGCGCTCTGGTTCGATGCATTTGATCCGGCGTTACCGGCGCGGGTAATGGACTGGGCAGAGCGCCTCACTGCTCCGCATCGTCAGCGCGGACTGCGTATCGGCTACTTTCCTGACAATGAAGTCGGATGGTGGAATGCGGCGCTCTTTGAATTGTATCTTTCAAAGGATTGGCAGAATCATACCAAGCGGCTGCTTTGGCAGCTTCTCCACGACCGCTATGAGGGGAACTGGCCGGAGCTACTGCGAGATTGGGTGCCATCGGGAAACATTGACGGCTTCAAATCCCTTCGCAATGCTGGCGCCGCGCTCAAGATACGTCCCGACGGAGGCCGGCATAAAGTTGATCAACGAGTTCACGTATCTTTGTGCGGAGAGATATTACAAGCTGATCCACGACGCTCTCCGTGCTGCTGATCCAGGGGCTTTGATTTTCAGCGACAGGTTGCCGATTTACTACTCGCAGGATGCAGTGCGGGCGATGGCTCCCTACGTGGACGTGATTGCGTCAAACTATGATTTGGATGGACCGGACGGCTGGGTGGCTCATTATTTCTTCGAGGGACTAGCAGCTCTCACGGGCAAACCTGTTTTGGTTTCCGAATTCTTCTGTGCCGCGATGGAAAACCGGAGCGGCAACAAAAACGCCGGGCATCTTCTTAAAGTGCCCACCCAAAATCAGAGGGCGATGGTTGTTCAGCAGGCTCTTCAGAATTTCGCCCGCTGTCCCAATATTATCGGCACACATTGGTTTCAATACTACGATGAACCCCAGGGCGGGCGGGCGGATGGTGAGGACTACAACATGGGACTCGTCGATATTTATGATCAGCCCTACGAGGAAGTTGGTCACATCATTTCAGCGTGTTAATGTCTTGCTGCCGGGCCTGCACGCGCAAGCCAATCTCTCTCGCCCCGCTAGAAAATGCGCCGATTTGTCACGATACCGCGGGCTTCTCGGACGATCGATGTTGGCCGATGCTTCGCTGACCGATTGGGACAAAGACCGAACTCTTATGCCGGGGATTTACCGCGGAGCCGCCATACGTTCCCTTTGCCGACATCTATCTCGCATGGCATCCCAACGGATTGTATCTCGCCACGATCGGCATGGATTACATGCATCCAGCAGACGTGTCCTACGACGATACCTTCCCTTTGTCTGAAAGCTTACCAGCTTCATCTCTTGGTGTTCGCTGAAGGCCAAGCTTACCACTTTGCCGTTCACTTCATGCCTCGTGACTTAGGTTTTCTCCTGATGACGCCACGAACGGGAGAGAAGCATTGCCCTTATTCCTCACCTGTACACGTACTCCCCGGATGGCCACCATGCAGCCACTATCAGGAGCGACCGTGCAGTCATCTCAATGCCGAGGCGCCGCGCATTTCGTGTGAGGCGCACTTCGCGCCTCAGGTGTTCAGACTGCCGTTTTCACGGAAGGGATGAGAACTAAAAATGAATATTGTCGTGATTTCCCATTACCGAGGGCAGGAAATGTTTTGGAGCGAAGGAACGAGCGACAAAAGACGTTTAGTCGACCTGAAGCTTGGCGTGCTGTAACCCTAGGATAGTCTTGGAGCCCTAGCGAAGGCAAAAATTACGAAGGCTTACATTCAGACCTCGATTTGAGATAGTTTCAACCGATCGGGAGTAACCATGTCCGCCGAGAGGGCCGAACGTCTTTTTCCCTGAGACGGTCCCAGCATAGTCACTGGAGACTGGACTGTGACCCATGAGCGATGAAAAATATCTCATCGTCAGTGCTGATGATTTCGGTCAAAGCCCTGGGATAAATAGGGGCATCATAGAAGCGTACGAGCATGGCATCGTAACCAGCACCAGTCTGATGACGCGATGGCTGGCTGCCGGCGAAGCGGCCATCTATGCCAGGGAACACCCCAAGCTTAGCGTCGGGCTTCATCTTGACCTGGGCGAGTGGGTTTGCCGCGCAGGGAAATGGACGCAGCTGTATAGCGTGATTCCCCTGGACGATAAGTCGGCTGTCGAGCGTGAAGTTTCTCAACAATTCGATGTCTTTCACGAGTTAATGGGCAGGCCTCCCACTCATGCCAATTCTCACCAGCACATCCATATGCGTGAGCCGGTTCGCTCTGTTACTCTCCAGGTTTGTCAGAGTCTTGGAATTCCGCTAAGAGACTTGTCTCCTGAAATTCATTATTTCACGAAATTCTATGGGCAAACGCCGGAAGGGCTGCCTATACCCAGCTACATAAGCCTGGACCGGCTGATCGAAATCTTATCGACCCTCTCCAGACCGGGTTAACCGTTCATCACCTGTCATCCCGGCTACGCGGACGGATCTGAAAACAATGTACCAGACAGAGCGCTCGGGACGAACTAAAGGTTCTATGTGACCCTCGGGTTCGGGCCGCTATTGACGCGCTTGGAATAAGATCTTTGCTCATTCACATGATTGGGACGATCTCAAGAGATTCGCTAAACCGGACCGAGCGCTTGACTTCAGTTTCGCAGTAGTCGTATCGGAGTGGTGTCTGATGGCTGACCGCGAAGAAATATGCCGCAAAGCGCAGTCTTTCTTTAACGACCTGTGGACGCGCGGCGACCCCTGGGAGCTTGAAACCTCAAATTGGGAGCACGAAAGGTATGCGCTGCCTGTTGGCAATGCTCGATCGGCCCCGATACGGGCGCGTACTCGAAATCGGCTGCGGTGCAGGAACATTCACGCGGCGTCTTGCCGGGTTGGCGGATAAGGTGCTTGCTCTGGATGTCTCGTCCGAAGCCATACGCTAGGGCGCGGGCGGCTCAGTCGGATCTCAAACAGGTTGAATTCCGTGTCGGAAACATCATGGATTACAATCTCAGAGAGGAAGAGCCATGGGACCTCATTGTAATGAGCGAGACCGTGTACTTTCTCGGCTGGCTTTATTCCGTTCTTTGATGTTTCCTGGTTGGCCGCAGAGATGTTCGAGGCGACTCGCCCGGGCGGCCAGATGCTCTTGGCCAACACACAATTCGAAACCGGCGAACCTCTTCTTCGTCCTTGTATCATTCGGACTTACCGCGACCTGTTCCTGAACGTCGGGTACGAACTAAACGCCGAGAAGATCCTTCCCGGCGTAAAACATGGGGTTTCTCTCGAGGTTTTGATGTCGCTCTTTCGCAAAGCCGATCCAACCGCTGGAGCCACTTCATGAAGCTTGATTCGCTGAGCGGCGAATCACTTCATAGATTATGTTGTAGCGATCCCCCACGGGTATCGGGAGTCACTACGGCCCTGTCGCGGATGAATCCGAACCTCGCGCGGCAGTGGCGAAAGTTCATTCAGAACATGATCGAGGAATGTTCCTAGGTCATAGGTATGCGTATAGAATCCTCGCTGATAGTGTTCGTCTAGCTTGCGTTTTGAACGAAGGGGTCGAGGGGGCAAATAGAAGACCAGGATGAGCTTTCGGGCCGCACACGGAATACAAAGACTGAATGGCTGGAATATAGTCCGGTAAATGCTCCAGCACATGACGGCAAATGACGGCATCAAACTTGCGCCGAAGCTTTTAGTTTCATAGAGCGACATCCGCCGAAACCGATGGCGATCCTCGGGATAGAGGCTTTGTGCAACCTCTAGAAACTTCTCGGTGACATCGATGCCAAGATAATCAATATTCAGTCCTAGATCACGGATGAGCTCGAACATCACCCCGGTTCCGCAACCCACATCGAGAACCGATGACATGCCATCGAGCAAGCTAAGAGTTTTTGCCCGAGACGGATGGGCTTTTCCCTTCAGGACCGGAACGCAAAAACCCCTTGGATTGCTCGGTGCTCCAATGATGCCAATTTTCCTTCAGTTTCATGTTGATCCCAACTATTTCAATGAAGCGGCCTACACCTCGATAAGGTTAGACCGAGAAGAGGTAGCAGTTTCGATATCAATATTAAACCGTGCATACCACCCCGAAATTTGAGAGCCCGATACGGTCCCCAGCTATCGGTGCGCACGCCTAGTACAGGATGACGTCAAGACCGAAGCGCACGGCTGCCGCTCAGTTAGGGTGTCGCTCGCTATCTGGTTACTCTCCGGTGTTTGAAAGAGAACGAAAGATGTCTTATGAAGATTATCACGGCTCGTGATTTACAGAAGAAGGTTAAAGAAATGCGTGGATGCCTTTCAACACGACCGAGTTGTGGTCCCACGCCGAGGCAAACCAGCCGTCGTGTTGGTGGTGGTCGGGGAAGTGACTGGAAAGTAGTTATGAGCATCGCGAGCAGTCCTTCGGCTATGGAGCGGGACCTGCGGATTGATTTTTTCCGCGGCCTCGCGCTCTTCTGTATTTTCATCGATCACCTCCCCAACAATTTCGTCGCGGAGTTTACGCTCCAATCGGTGATGTTCTCCGACGCGGCCGAGGTGTTCATCCTAATCTCCGGCCTGACCGCCGGCTTAGTGTACGGTCGCGCCATGGAGCGCCAGGGCTTCGTCATCGCTGGGGTCCGTGTCTATCATCGGGTGTGGCAGCTCTATGTCGCCCACGTATTTCTGTTTATGATGTTCATCGCGATGGTGGCATACACAGCCGGTGCTCTCAACAACTCGCTCTACGCCGAGGAGTTCGGCGCCGCCAACTTTCTCGACGAGCCGGGGGTGGCGGTGGCCAAGGCGCTGACCTTGCAGTTCCAGCCAGCCTTCATGCACATTCTGCCGCTCTACATCGTCCTGCTGGCGGTTCTTCCCTTCGTAATGGCGGGGTTTCGGTCCTGGCCGAGGGTGATATTATTCGCCTCCTTCGTGCTCTGGCTGGCGGTCCAGTTAGACAAACGGATCGCGCTGTCGGTCTATCCTGGCCCGGACGGAGTGTGGCCTTTCAATCCGTTCGCCTGGCAGGGGCTGTTCTTTCTGGGGGTATGGCTCGGCTGGCGAGGCACCCGCGGTGAGGTATCCTGGCTCGGCCGTCGCTGGCTGTTCTGCCTCGCGGCGGGCCTCTCACTGGCGGGATTCCTGATCCGCTTCAACTGGACCTTGCACGACTTCTACGATCCGATTCCGGTTCTAGTCAGCGGCAAGGCCGCTGTGGCTGTTTTTGAGCAAAACGGACCTGGGGTTGCTTCGTTTCGCCAATGTACTCGCCGTCGCGCTGCTTGTCGCACGGCTGATCCATCCCCAGGCGCGGTTTTTGGCTAGCAGGGCCGCGCGGCCCTTCGTTATTTGCGGGCGCAACTCTCTCCATATCTTCTGCCTCGGCATCCTGCTTTCGGTGCTGGGGCACCTGGTGCTCAACGAATTCTTCGGCGGCATCCCCATGCAGGTCGCCGTATCCGCGGCCGGCGTCGCGATCATGATCAGCGTCGCCGCGCTGATGGAGTGGTTCGCCGCGGCGCAGGGCGGGTCCCGCGGCAGCGCCCTGGGAGCGCCGACGGTGGGCGGAGGAGCGCGAAGATGATCCTGCCTTCATGCGCTACGCCATCCTCATTGCCGCTGCGGGTATTGGCCTTCTATCCGCACCGGCAGGGGCTTTCAGCCAGGAGCAGGAGTGTCCTGTGCCCGAGCGTTTCTACGCGTTTGAGCCGCTACTGACGAAGACGGCCAAGGCGCTCGCCGGCGGCCGGGAGGTCGTCATCGCCGCGCTCGGCGGGGCCTCCACCGTGGGGCTCGCGGCGGGCGGGCCTAATCTCGCATGGCCCGCGCGAATGTCCTCGGTGCTCGTCGGGAAATTCCCGTCCAGCGCATCCAAGGTCGTCAACCTCGCCGTGGCACGCCAGACGGCAAAGGCGGCGGTCGAGCGCTTTACCCGTGATGTCCTCCCCTTAAGCCAACGCTTGTGATCTGGGAGACCGGCACGATGGAGGCGGTTCGCGGGACCGACGTTGACGGGTTCCGGGAGACGGTGCAGGCAGGCATTAACGAACTGCGCGCCGCCAGGACCGAGGTGGTGTTGATGAACATGCAGTTCTCGCGCGAGACCGACACGATGATCCAGTTTGGACCCTATCTGATCGCGATGCGCGAGCTGGCGGACTCCAACGATGTGCCGCTGTTCCGCCGCCACGGCATCATGCGTTATTGGGCGGAAAGCGGCTCACTGGATCTTAGGGCTAGTGACGGTGAGAAGCGCCGCCAAGTTGCCGCGAAGCTTTATGACTGCATTGGCCATGCGATGGCCGACTTCGTGACGCGCGGCGTCGCCGCCGCGAAGGCCGCGGCCAGCCCCGGCAGCGACCGATGAGCGCGCGGCGATGGGCGGTGTCCTCCGCTGCAACGCTTTTGCTGCTCGTGGCGGCATCCGCCGAGGTCTCGTACACGGCTTCAAGTTGCACCGCGCCTCAGGAGATAACGCACTTCAGGGTGGGACTGCCGAATACCGCCGGCGCAATCAGCTCGGGCAAGGCGCTGGTCATAGTCGCCATCGGTTCGTCCTCGACGAGGGGAGTCGGCGCGTCCAGTGCGGCCCACACCTATCCCGCCCTCGCTCGCCGAAGATCTGCGGCGCCGCTGGCCGCAGCTCCCGGTGACCGTAGTCAACAAGGGCGTCAGCGGCGAGATTGCCTCCCAGATGTTGGCGCGCTTCGAGGGCGACGTGCTGCCTTACCATCCGCAGCTCGTCATCTGGCAGACAGGTACCAACCAGGCGTTGAGGAGCGGGGACATCGGGGGATATATCGACACGATACGGGAGGGCATCAGCCGTCTCAAGGCGACAAGGGCGGACGTCGTATTGATGGATCCGCAGTTTGCCCCGCGTGTAATCGCGCGGCCCACACACCTGTTCATCGTGGACTCCATCAGCTGCAGTAGCCCACGACATGAACGTGGCCGTGTTTCGACGGTTCGCGGTGATGCGATACTTGATATCGAGCGGCCAATACAAAATGGAGGACATTATCTCGAGCGACGGCTTACACATGAACGACGTGAGCTATAGCTGCATCGCCCGTCTGCTGGCCGATAGCATAGCCGCGGCGGTCGAGCCCGGGAACCTCGGTCGCGGGCGGAGCGAGGCAGCGCGAGGTGCGAGCAGATGACGAGTGGTTCGTGTTCTAGTTTTAGGCGGGCCAAGTCGGTATTGAAGGAAATATTTTGAGCGTCTTGCCCGAGGCGAGGGTCACCATCACGATCGAACCGCTACGGGTTTGTTGCACAGTCTATATTGATGTAGCTATGAAATGCGGAGGTAGGAATAGTGAAACAGCTCGATAAAACGTTAATAGTACTGCTATGGTTCCTTCTTGTCCCGGCGACGGTGTGGCCTCAAGACTCTATCCCTTTGTGCCGTCGCCGATGCTGGTTGTTGAGCGGATGCTCCAACTCGCGGAGGTGAGGAAAGACGATATTCTTTATGATTTGGGAAGCGGCGACGGACGAATCGTCATTGAAGCGGCCAAGAAATTCGGCGTTAAGGGCATCGGCGTCGATCTCAACCCGACTTTGGTGGAACAGGCCAAACGCAGGGCCGCGGAAGAAGGGGTCAGTCACCTGGTTGAGTTTCGTGCCGCCGACGGTCTCACCGTGGACATTTCCCAGGCTACGGTGGTGACGCTTTATATGTTCAAGTGGTTCAACAATCAAATGCGTCCCAAGTTGCAGCGCCTAAAGCCGGGCTCCCGAATCGTGGCGCACGATTTCGACATCGACGACTGGAAACCGACGAAGATTGAATACGTGAATCCGGGTGATGACAAGGCAGCGGAATTTTCCGAACCGCGTACGCTCTACTTGTGGAAGATAGACAGCGAGTCTCCGGCTTCTTAACTCCCTCTATTCTAGCTTCAATTTTTGTCGCGTAGTCGGTCGCGCGTGTAACTTTGCACGCCCCGTGCGCTCGAATTATCGTGTCTGATCCCGATATTGTGTATCGGCTAAAGATCTTACCAACTGAAACCGACGTTTACACCCGGTGCCCCATGCCCTGGGAGCATCGGCAGGATGATCAGCGAAGTGGGTTTTTCTCTTTGACGATGCAAGTAGAATAAAAGCTCTGTGGTTCCCGCCCCAACTAACGCTGAGCCCAAAATATCGGACGCCCAGTGGGCATCTTTTCCCATCCGTCCTACGCCGGTCATCACCGCTAGGCTGTATGCGGGAACAGCCGCCCACCAGTGATAATCAAACGCCTCACTTATAGTAGCGGCTGCCGCAAAGTCGGTGTGGTGTCACCGGAGACGAAGGACTGACCTCCCTTAAAAAGCCTGGGGACCTGTCACCTGCATTAGGCCTTTTCCTGCCGAAAGCAGCCTTGATGCCTACTGTTAAGAGCGAAGACAATCCAATGCCTTCTACTCCTGTCAAGACAGCGTGACGCGCCTCATCGTTGTGCGAGTAAAGACCCCACCCATAGATCAATCCCAAACTACCCAAAGTGGTTCCCTGTCCAACAGCCGTTAGCGTGCCTGCAGTACTGTCAGGAATATTTTTCGCATTGCGCCGAAGCGGATCATCTAAACCGTAAATTGTAGCCGGGATCGTCCCAAGGACGACGGTAGTTACAAGTACATCCGTTAAGGTCACCTCTGTAATCCGAAGAGGGAGCTTAATTAAGTCTACCCCGTCTCTATACAACGAGCGGAAAAGATAACCACCATCATCGGCCAGCATCGTAACAAGGTTCTCTCCGCCAATATTGGCGGGCTGATCAGGACTCGCGGCAGGGTCCTGCGCACTTGCATAGGAGTCCATGCCGGGAGAGAGAGCAAAAACAAAAAGAAAGAGGATGTAGAAGAAAGAACTTAGCACTTCATGTCGACGACAGATTATGCTCCCCATGTCATACCTCCTAGGACCGATAATAGAGTCCTTGTCAGGTCAATGTATTGGGTGCCAACACACAAAATGCCTCGGACACGTCGACGTGGTCCGGTCGCGGATTATGGTGGAATCATCTTCAAGGAACTGTACGCCCGAAAGCGTTTTATCGATCGCTTTTGAAATTGTATTTGTCGGCGAGAAACCGAGACAATGTCCCAGCAAGACAATTTAAGCGCTAATCGGTTTCCCTTCATTTCAGTTGAGAGCCAACCCCGTGCAAATCGTCGCGAATGCCTCAGACCCAAATTGACTGAATACGAATCGTAAAGGCCAGGCGAACTACGTACGTGGCCGGAATTTACTCCAGGAACATTGCCTGGAGGTTTCCCACACATTACCTTTCTGAAAGGTGCGATAGTCCATTCATATTGAGTGGCGTGTTGCTCGAAGACCTTAGCGGTTCCCGAGTCCAAAGCATCGACGTGGACGAATACCATCGCGTCAATGACGAGCGTTACAAATATTTTAAAACCGACTTGCCGACCAGCGCGTTAATCGTGGTAAAGCGATTAGCCGACGAGGACCTGATAGTAGAAATCGAGTGCGTGGCGGTGATTCCGACGGAGCGGTTCAAACCGACCAAATCAAACGATTACGGGGCTCTCGCTCCCGCGAAGTTTTGAAAGGCACTTTCTCATCTTTTCCGCTTGCACCGAGCAAATCACGTCTCGTTTTTCGCCTGCTCACCTTTCAGAGATGTAATTTTTGTGAAAGGCGCAGTTAACGTTCTTCCTTTATCTGTGCCCAGCATCGTGCCAGAATCTGAATCGTTGCATGTTATCATGAGAGAAGGTCCGCTCTGCTTCATTGTTTTCGGTCTCTCGTACCGTAAAATTGTCGACCAAGAGGAGAGTTTTTTAAGGAACACATTTGGCGAAGAGTTTGGCCGTTACTGCGCAGTAGTGCCGCGGTGGCTGCCCCGGCTGAAGAATGCCATTCGGGCACTCACGTTTGGGTCCAACTTTCATCTCAGAGAATTCGGTACGACATTCGGTATCATCGTCGGAGGGTTATTTTTTGAGTGGATCGAATCACCCGTACACCGGTTCTGGATTATGTCTTCATCAGTGGCTGGCCAACGTCTCTAAGTAAGGCACCCAAAAATTGTCTTTGGCCTGAATATCTGGAGCGGACTCATTCCGTAGAGAAAGGAGAAGATAAGGAATAGCGAGACTTCCGCCTCCTCAATGTCACAACCTTTTTCAGACCAATCCGGGCGGAGAGCTATCCTCACGTTCGAAACGATCCGCTTCCTGGCTCCCTATGCGCCTTTACTGGGCTAATCAAACGAAACATCAGAGGAAGAAAAAGTCATTTTACCTCGTGATGTATGCGTCAGTGCATCTTTCATTATCCTTGCGTGAAACAGCTGATTAACGAACAACTCAGAGAAAAAGATAATCGAGAGCCTCTTTGGACGCTGCTCGTTTTTGGTATGAAAAATACATTAGTGGCCGATCCTTCCATGCAAACAAGAATCTGTGGCTAGGGCCTCCCGTTCGGTGTATTCCGAGAGCCGAAACATCCTGTTCCTTCTCGCCGTATGTTTTGCGTTGTTCTTGTGGAAATTGGGTGCCTCTGCCTTTCTTCGAGAGAGGCGAACCCCGCGAGGCACTGGTTGTTTGGGAGATGCACTCTACAGGGAACTGGATCCTCCCAATTATCAACGGCGAATATATTCCTTTCAAACCGCCGCTTTTTCATTGGCTCGAGTCCTTGTAGCGATCGTTGTTGGCCGTGTCGATGAGTTCACCGTTCGCTTTCCCTCGGCGATTCTCGGAACCTTGGACGTGTTGATGACCTATTATGTTGCCAGACGCTTGTGGACACGCAAAGCGGCGCTGGTGGCTGCTGTGGTTTTGGCTACAAGCTTCGGGTGGTGGCAGGCAGCGACCATCACTCAGGTTGATATGACGCTTACTTTTTCTGTTTCTGCGGCGTTGATGCTTTTTATTTCCTTTATCGGGAGGAGCGCTCTCGCGCGGCGAGATCTCTGATGCTGGCGTTACTGCTAGCTTTAGGCACCTTGGCTAAAGGGCCACTGGGAGTCGCTGTTCCCTTGTTCGTCATCTTGCTCTTCCTTGCGCTCCAACGCGATTTGGTTTTCCTAAAGAATTGCCTTTGGCTGCGGGGGCAACGCTTTTTCTGCTGGTGGCGAGCTCATGGTACGGCTTGGCTTTCTTACAAGCGGGGTGGAGTTTTTTCAGAGGCAAATCGTCGATGAAACCTTGCTTACGGGAGTCGGCAGCTACGGCCATTATCAGCCATTTTACTATTTTATCCCCGTAACTGTTTTTACAATATGCTCCCTTGGAGCTTCTTTTCCCCGGCCTTGTGGTTTTCTCTATCAGCGGCGTCGCTGCTTGGCGGAGGATCACCTTCTCTATCCATTGGTGTGGTTCGTCGCGGTCCTTTTTTCTTTAGCGTGTGGGTGGGAAAACGCGGAATCTAGCATTTTGCCACTCTATCCGGCTACGGCCCTCCTTTTCGGCGCTTGGTGGTCTTTGCTGGAACAAGGAAAAGCCGGCGGCGTTAGGCTTACTCAGTGGATGGGCGGTTTTTACGCGCTGTTGTGGGGTAGTGTCATCGCTGCGATCTCTGTCTACCTTTCTGGGGCATTCGGTCTCAGCGATCGACCTTTCGTCCTTGCAACGAAAAGATTCGGAGATCTCGCCCCTATTTTGTATTTTCTCAGTCGGCCTTCTTTTGCCGTAGCAGCCGCCCTAGCGCTTTCTGTAGTATGGCTTTCTCTACTCGTGTGGTTTTTGTTGAAAAAAATGGACCGGTGTTTTTGGCTGCCTGACGATGATAGCGCTGGCCCAAATACTCGTCATAAAGCTTGGTTATTATCCTTATTTCGCGGATCGGAGGACGATGAAACCATTCATGAGCAGGGTAACGCAAAAGGTAGACTCGAGTACCCCTTTGCTTTTTTACCGCGCGTTCGATTATGGCGCAGTTTTTACGCGCGCAGGCATATACCATCGTACGCGAAGAACTTCGCAGGGTTGCAACCTCCTATTTCTTGCTGATGTGGGAGGAAGACTTCAAGCGGTTGTCGGCACAGAATCATTTCCAGGTTTTGGACATTAGCGAAGGTCGTGGACCGGCAGCAAGACACCGCCTGGTGCTGTTAGAACCGCAGGAGGACTCGCCGATCATAGATCCGCAAGGGTATGAGGTCCAGGCCGACCAGTAAGTGATTAGAGGGACTCTAGGCTGGCTAGAGGTTTTAATGGTCTATAAGAATTGGTTGGGGATCTATAACGATGACACTAAGCTATGATTGGTTTTCCTGGGCTCTCCTTTCCGCTGTTTTCGCAGCGCTCACCGCGATATTTGCCAAGATCGGTTTGGAGGGCGTCGATTCGGATCTTGCTACGCTTATTCGTACGTCTGTAATCACCACCACCCTTGCGGTGTTCGTGTATGGCGCTGGCAAGTGGAGCAACCCTTTCGCGCTCAGCGTGAGAACTTTGCTTTTTCTGGTTTTGGCCGGACTGGCCATCGGTGTTTCATGGGTCTGCTACTTTCGCCCGTTGAAGGTAGGTGATGCCTCAAAGGTTGCGCCGGTGGATAAATTAAGCCTCCTGCTCATCGCTGTCTTTGCATCCATTTTTCTCCATGAGCGCTAGACTTTCAGGGAATGGTTGGGCATTCTTTTGGTCGGGGCGGGTGTCGTCATACCCCGTTTCAAGAAATGAGCTTGCTAATAATCTAACTGTCTTTTGAGGATCCCGTGATCTATTTGGCCTTCCGACCTGACGAGCATTATCGTTCACATTGTGGAGCGTGACACGTGACGTTGAACTCTATTAGTAAAGTCACAGAGGGCACTGATTTTGTATCTGATGTAATGGCAAAGCCCCAAGACAAAAAGAATTCCTCTCCTCGATCTCACTCGGAAGTACCGCACCATCGAGAACGAGCTGCGCCGCCAGTGGGACCTCATTGCCTCATCCATGAGGCTATTCAACGGCCCCAACCTTGCGGCTTTTGAAAAAGAGTTTGCCAGCTATTGCGGTGTCCGCCATGCCGTTGGCGTTGCTAGCGGCACCGACGCAATTTTTCTGTCTCTTCAAGCTCTCAGGATAGGGGCGGCGATGAAGTCATTCTACCGGCACATGCGCCGGCGCCGGTCATAGAGCCCATTATTTATGTGGGGGCCATTCCGATCCTGGTCGATAAGGCTGTCGGTGATTACGGACCGGATCTGCGGGGATTGAGAATTGCGATCACTTCGAGAACCAAAGCGATCATCGCGGTTCATATGTTAGGATTACCCTGCGACATGGATGCCATTCTCGAGATCGCCGGCGCGAAAGGTATCCCTGTGGTGGAGGACGCGTCCCAGGCCCAGGGGGCGCTCTATAAGCGCCGGCGGGCATTAGGCCTCGGCGCTATTACCCCGATGAGTTTGGGGCCGGTGAAAACCTCGCTTGTTACGGCGACGGCGGCATGGTGTTGACCCATGACGACGAACTCGCGCAGCATGTTCGGCTGCTCCGCGCGTTCATGGTCAGGCGGCAAAATACAATCACAAAGTATATGGTTGGAACAGTCGATTGGATGAGCTGCAAGCGGCGGTCCTTCGGATCAAACTACCGACTCTCGATGAGGATAATGCTCGGCGGGCGGCCATTGCGGAAAGGTACTCACAATGTTTTCAGCGGTTGCCGTTGAAGACTCCGCCGGTGTTTTCAGATCGCGCGAGTGTCTACCATCAATACGTGATGGAGACACCCCAACGGGATGAATTGAGAAAATACTTGGAGAATCGGGGGATCGGCACCGGGATGTACTATCCGCTGCCTTTACATGAGCACGAGGCTTGGAGCGGTCGGGGCATGCCCTCTTATTCGCTTCCAGAATCTGAAAGATATGCTCGCGAGAATCTCGCCATTCCCGTCTTTGCGGAGCTCGAGGATGATGAAGTTAATTACATCATTTCGGCCGTGACGGATTTCTTTTCAGGCAAGTGTTAGCGATTCTGTGGAGTCCCTCCATCGAAGACGGTGGCGGAACACAAGATAGAGGGGATTTACGACCAAGAACCGCTACCGTTGGCCGTCAATGATTTTGTGGAAAGCATTCAGTTTGCCCGCATGCCCCTGTCTGACGGCGAATTCTCTTTGAAAGTTCTTGCCGCGCTTGAAGCGGGGGAGCAATCGCTGCGCCCCGGGAAAGAAAACCTTGGTCGAAAACTAGTGAGGCTGCCATTCTCTTTATGTCAAGCAAGGTCATTTCTCATCCTTATGAACAAAATTCATGCGCCGGTTCAATCGCAAGTTTCCGAGTCACTCGGTAACCGAATCGATAGCTCCATTCTTCATTTGTTTCTGTTAGCAGCTCTCTGTGGCGCGCTCTATTTCCCCTACCTGGGTTCGACCCCGTTCTTCGATAAAGGCGGACCCAGAGAGGCGCTCGCCGTGCAAGACATCGTCCAGCGGGGAGAATGGTTGTTTCCGTTGAAAAAGGCGACGGACATTCCATCCAAACCACCACTGTTTCACTGGAGCGCTGCCCTCGCGTCCGAGGTCACTGGCCAGCTCAGCGAATCTACGGTCCGCTTTCCGTCAGCTGTATATGCCACTTTTGGTGTACTCGTTCTCTATCTTTTTGGACGGAGGCTCTTTGGCGCAGAGATCGCGCTCTTAGGGGGAGCGATCGTTGCTACCACGATGGTTTACCAGAACCAGGCACTGAGCGCGCGCGTCGATATGACTCTTTGTTTTTACGTAACGGCGAGCCTTGTGCTGTTTTATTCGTTGTATCGCGGGTTCCTCACAAGGCAGATTTGGTATTACGTTTTCTTTGCGCTCATAGGCGTCAGCATGTTGGCAAAGGGGCCGCTGGGACTCCTGCTGCCTGCCCTCGTTATCGCCGCGTTTCTGGCCCTCAAAGACGATGGGACTTCGTCGTCAAATTTGCGTTCCACCCAGGGGTGCTTTTGACCGTGCTTCTAGGAGCGGGTTGGTACGTCATTGCGCTGATGCGGGGAGGCGAAGGTTTTGTCGATCGTCAACTTCTACAGGAGAATTTGGAAAGATTCTTCGGCGGTTCCGGTCATAGCCATCCCGTCTATTACTACATTCCCTATCTTTTTCCCAAGGATTGCCTTGGAGCTTGTTCTTGCCTTTTGTTCTGTGGGACTCCTTTAAGAAAGGCGCCTTCTCGAACGATGACAGCCTCTATCTAAAGGTCTGGTTCTTCGTCATGTTCGTGTTCTTCTCCATTTCCGCGGGAAAGCGTCCCGTTTATCTGCTGCCGTTGTATCCTCCTTTGGCCCTTCTCACGGCCGCTTGGTTCTATCACCAGGTCACGGCGGCGCTTGGCCGCAGAATCTATTTTTATCGTTCCCTTGCAGTTGTCGCGGGCGTCGCGGGTCTTGTGCTTTTTATCATCACCCTCGTTGCGCTGTGGAACCACGACCCCGGATGGTTTTTTGCGCCCATCGAACGCCTCCTCAAACCAAAGATCGCGCCAATCTGGTCGTTATCAGGAATGCGCTGGCGACGTTCGGCTGGTCGTTCACAATTGTTTCGCTGCTGTCAGGACTTCTTTGGTTATCCTTCGCGGGTTGTCTGTGGACCGGTAAACTCAATCAGGAGCTAAACGACTTGTGTTGATTTCAATTCTGCTTGCGTTCGTGACCAGAGCTATGGTTATGCCCGTCATGGCGGAAGCGAAAAGCTATCGCGCTTTCATGGCCGAGGTCAATCAGCTGGTCAAGCCGGGTGACAAGCTCTATCTCTATGGTGATTCATTTAACAGCGATCCCGTGATTTTCTATCGCGGCGGGCCGATCGATACGCTCAAGCAACCGGCGGAGGTTATCTCCAATAAGATCGGCGGCGGCGGCGAATACGTTATCATGTCCCAAAAAGAGTGGCGCAAGATTTCGGCTATCAATCCCAATCTTCCGCCACCTCTCTTGAAAAGTGAGGGCACGGGCCCAGAGGGCGATGCGCCACTGGTCCTGTTTAAAGGAAAAGCTCTTTTTATCTCGGAGAGCAATCATCAAAAAACGGGCTTCCCTAACAAGCCCGTGGCACTAAGGCTTTCCTCCCCGCGAAACCGAGCGGGAGTAGGATCAAGCGACAATTCTTCAAGACAAGTTTGGAACACCTCGTCGACAGAACAGCCGCCGGGTTGGTGAACGATCCGCGCGAGGCTTGAAGGAGGCCCCCAGTGGTCGAAATTCGGATTTTGAAATATAGCCACTGTGCGCGTGTTTAACGCGCAAGCAAGATGCATGGGCCCGCTGTCGCAGGTTACAAAAAGATCACAATTCGAAACCATGGCAGCAAAATCGACGGGCGAGGATTCGAAGACCTTAGCAATTCCCGAGTCCAAAGCATCGCTGTAGAACCCAATCATATTTCTCTCTTCAGGCCCGAAGAACGTGACAACATTTACCCTTTGCCAGTAAAGAGCGGTAATGAGTTCACAGAAATTTTTGCTCGGCCACCGTTTGCCCCACGTCTTCCGGCCGCCGACGAAAACCCCAACGGTAGGTCTCCCACCGCCCCAGCCAGCCAACTCCTTTATTCGCCTTCTTCCTCGTTCGTTCTCCGGATTGGGAGAGACGCAATAAAGGAAGACCCTCCTGGATTTCCAGACCAAGAGCCCTAAGAAAAGCCGGCAGCATTCGATATTTGTTTCTCTCGGCTGGTCGAGAAACCCTAACATTGTACCATCGGTCCCATTTCCCTCTAAGACCGACTCCGGAAGCGCGCCCGCGAAAATCCCACGATGAACGAACCCATAGCTGACTGTGAACAGCTCAAATCCACGGCGATGTCATAGCCCACAGATCTCAATTGTCGGAGGAGGAGAGGGTAGTCCCATGCGGAGCCGGGATAGCGGCGGGTGACAGAAAAATATTGATCGATCGGAAGATTCCCGAAAAGCTTGGCGGATACCGGCGCTCCGACAAAATCAATCCTGGCTTGAGGAAAATTTTTCCGAAACAGCCATATGGCCGGTATTGCAAGAATCGAATGCCCCATCCGAAAAGTCGCTCGGACCAGCAGGATTTTGTTAAGCTGTTCCTTATGCAGATCGAGCGGCTCTTCGTTTGACTCGGTTGTAACCCATCGCATCATCCGGGTGACCGCGCGGCGAAGTTCTTGGTTTAAAGAGTAACGGAAGATTTTCGGCAGGATCATAAAACGAGCATTACTATCCGCGTAGCATCTATTGTAGTATCGGCTTCCTTCAGGCGGGACAAATCAATTCTAGGGACCTTTTATATATATTTTTGAATGTACCACATGCCAAAATCGTTGTACAGTTACGTTTCGAAAGGCAGCAAAACGGTCGCAACGACTAAGCTTAGACTATCAGTCTATGCACGCTCATTTCTTGAAACCTAAAATCAGAACACCCGCCCCAATCATGATAATGCCCAACCATTCCCTTGACGTCGGGCGTTCGTGCAGAAAGATTACTGCAAACCGTTTCCATGTCTTTTGAGCTTTACATTTTTGATCTGATCTGATATTTCTTTTACACTTTATCGGTTTAAGGGAGCAAACATGGCAAATCCAAAAAGATCGTGCAACCTTCTGACTTGCCGGTTCGCAAGTCTCACTCGCAGGTCGTTGCCGTAACCGGCGGGACGCTGGTCTTCATTGCGGGCATGACATCGCGCAGCGAAAGGACGCTACGCCGGTTCATCCGGGTGACATGCGCGCCCAACTGCGCCAGGTATGCGAAAATATCGGCCGCGCGCTGCGCTCCGTCGGCGGTGATTACTCTGACGTCGTCAAGACGACCACCTTTACCACCGACGTGGACGAATACCATAGCGTCAATGACGAACGTTACAAATATTTCAAAACCGATTTGCCGACCAGCGCGTTGATCGGGGTAAAGCGATTAGCCCACGAGGACCTGATGGTAGAAATCGAGTGCATGGCGGTGATTCCGACGGAGCGCTTCAAGCCGGCGAACTGAAGTAAGTGAATATTGAGTATTGAGCGAGATGTCCCGAGTGTGTTGTGGCTTGTTTTCAAAATCCTGATGAAACTAAATGTCGCTTCTGATTTTTAGGGCCTTTTGGAAACCCATTCCTCCGGGCAAAAGAGATAATGAGGACTTGGTAACGACCTGTGCTGAAAAATCTTCTTTACCGCGTTTATGAGAGGCAACTTCTCAATGATGTTCGGCGCCGGCCGATACCTCGCCACGTCGGTTTAATTCAGGACGGCAACCGTCGCTATGCCCGAGAGGCAGGCTTGTCGGAACCGAGGGAAGGGTACCTTTTGGCGTCAGTAAAGACAGAGGAAGTTCTCACGTGGTGCGTAACGCTTGGCATTCCTGTAGTCACCCTCTGGTGGCTCTCGACTGAAAACCTGACTCGCGAGCCCGATGAAGTAGCTACTATTCTCCGGGTCATCGAGCAGAAGATGGCCGAATGGATGCAAGGCGGTTTGGTCCAGCAGCTTCGAATTCGAGTACGTCCCATCGGAAAGCTGGAGCTTCTACCCGCATCAACCCTCCAAATCCTGCGGGGCATCGATTCCGCAACACAGCACCACGATCGAATGCTCGTGAACGTTGGCGTCGGTTACGGTGGACGGCAGGAGATCGTCGATGCAGTCCGGCGTTACCTTCAGCAGCGTTTTACGCAGCAGGATTCACCTGAGGAAATCCTCCGAGAGCTTACCCCAGAGGCGCTGGACAAATTCTTGTATACCTATGACTGCCCGGATCCTGATCTGATCATCCGCACCAGTGGAGAAGTGCGTCTGTCGGGCTTCATGCTCTGGCAAAGCGCCTACAGCGAGTTTTACTTTTGTGACGCCTACTGGCCAGCATTCCGGAAAATCGATTTTCTCCGAGCGATACGGAGTTATCAACGACGAGAGCGGAGATTTGGGCACTGAGAGATACACATCCTTGCCCCTGTCACGTAAAACACAACCTGACAGATCGCGGCCTCGCTCACTGCGCACTCTTCCAACGGCATTTTCCATCTTTTGCGTTTTTCATCCACGAATACGTCTTAGTGTTTAATCTACTGACCTTTCAGAGATGTAATTTCTGTGAAAGGCGCAGTTAACGTTCTTCCTTTATCTGTATCCATCCTCGTGCCAGAATTTGAGTCGTTTCCTCTTACCACGAGAGAAAGGTTCATCATGAAATCGCGCGTTTTCTTTTATCGCGGCTATCTCCAAGGTTTGTTTATCGCCTTGCTGGTTACGTATGTCTGGTTTTTCCAGTCCACTCGCTCCTTAGAGGTCGGCTGGACGCTTTGCAGGACATCATCGGCATCGGGAACTTGGTTCTGGAGCGATCTTGCGTATCTGGGCGGTAAGCCACCCGGGCAGAGCACACGCGCTCACGAACTATCAAAGCCCCATCACTCATTACCGCAGGGCCATATGCTTGTGTAAGGAATCCGATCTATCTGGCGAACTTTCTTATCGGCCTTGGCGCTAGGTGGTCCTTGCCGAAGCGATCATTTTGATTCCCGTCTATTTCATCGTTTTCGCTCTACCGTATCGCAAGATCGTCGACCAAGAGGAGGCTTTTTGAGGAAAACATTTGGCGACGAGTTTCGCCGTTATTGCAAGGGTGCCGCGATGGCTGCCCCGCCTGAATAATATTGCCAGGTCACTCACGTTTGGGCCCAACTTTCATCTTAGGAATTTGGTACGACATTCGGTATCCTCGTCGGGGGTTATTTTTCGAATGGATCGAGTCACCTTCACACCGTGCCTGGATTACTTTTCTCCATCAGTGGGTTGCAGAAAATCTACGCTAATCGTTCCGCGAGCTGTCGCCCATCTTCTTGAAAATGGCTACATCAACTTGTAAAAACACACTCGCGGCCTTGGCTTTGGCTACTCCTGTTTTTGATTCCGGCCTGTGCGACATATGAGCCCATGCCGTTGGATCAAACCGCGGTCGCGGCAAGGCTTGCGACGCCGAGCATGGAAGCCATACAGGTCCAGGCAAAAGAGATCCAGCATCCTGTCCTGAAACCCATCGAATTCGATATCCGCAATGGCCTCTCGCCCGACGAGGCGGCCATACTGGCCGTGATCGCCAACCCCAAGCTGCGCGCGATCCGAGACCAACGGAAGTTAGCCGCTGCGCAGCTCCTCCAGGCCGGCATCCTTCCTAATCCGCAGTTTTCCTATGCTCTCGGTGTTCCCACGGGAGGCGCCACCCAAGGAACGGTGAACGCCTTCAACTACGGCCCGAGCTGGGAAATCACGTCGATCATTTCCCGTGACAGCAAAATAGCCGCGGCGAGAGCCGATGCGGTTTCGGTGGATCTCGATGTGGCGTGGCAGGAATGGCAGGCGGCCCAAGCGGCGAAACTTCACGTTTATCATCTGGGTTTCTTCGATCAGCAACTCGCGGTCACCCGGCAGGAAGAAGAAGGACTGAAAGAAAATCTCGACCGCGTCAAACGAGCGGACGGAGCTCGGCTACATGACCCGGATTGACTTGGCTGCAGCGGATGCAGCCCTGCAAAAGATGCACACCTCAGTGCTCACCACCGAGCAACAGAGAGAGGAAGAGCGGCTCGCGCTTAATCAATCACTTGGGTTTTCGGATGAAGAACCCGTCCCGCTGGAACAGAACATCGAACCTCCTTCCCCAAAGAGTATACCCGCTGCCGCACAATTCATCGAAGGGATTGAGAAGCGACGATTAGACCTGCTCGCGCTCGAGTCATGGTTATCGCGGACAGGAAGCGCGGTTAAGAGCGGCAATCCTCCAACAGTTCCCGAAGATCAACATCGGCTTCTCACGGGCGGGAGATAACACCAACGTGATTACAACCGGTTTCGGCGTAACAATAGACCTGCCGCTCTTTGATCGAAACCAAGGCGCCATCGCCGTCGAAGACGCCACGCGAGCTAAACTCTTTGACGAATATGTGGCCCGGCTCTTTGAAGCGCGCGGCGAGATCACGCGCATTCTTGCGGATATGAAATCGTTGCGGCGCCAGATTGAAGCGGCCGAAACGTCGATTCCGATATTGCAAAACGTTGTCGATTCCTATCGTTTGGCTTTACTGCAGGGCAACGCTGATGTTCTGACCTATTACAATGCTCGGGCCGACTTGACTACAAAACGGTTGGAGTTTGTTGACCTAAAACGCCAGCTCGCCGATATGTATGTCGCTCTCGAGATCGCTGCCGGCAGCTATTTGAGCGAACCAACGGGAAAAGGCGGTCAGTCCATGAAACGAAGGCTCCGGGAGCCTTGTAACTGGTGTGATGATCGCGATAGTTGGCAGCGGCACCTGGTGGTTTTTTCACGAGAGTCGGGCGACCTCTCAAGACGAAAGCGCAACCGCCGATAAGGCGGAATCATCCCAAGGACCGATCGCTCCGGTAAAGGTTGTCCCGGTCAAAAAGGAACTCTGGCCGAAGAGATCACTGTTTACGGCACGATCGTACCCGCGGCGGGTGCGGTGCAAACGATCACGGTGCCGTTTGAAAGCCGAGTCCGGCGCATGCTCGTCACCGAGGGGCAACAGGTATCGCGCGGAGATCCTTTGTTGGAAATCGAACCGAGTCCGGAGACCAACCTCCAAATCCAACAAGCCCGTAACGACTATGAATCGGCGAAAAAAGCGCTCGAATACATGCAGCAACGCTTCGACCTCAAGTTGGCTACCAACGATCAACTGCTTCAGACAAAACAGGCTTTGGAACAGGCTCAGGCGAAATTAGAGAGCATGCGCCGACGCGGCAGCGAAAGTCCTCAAATTCTCCATGCCGACGTGACGAGCTTGATCTCTAAGCTCGCGGTTCAAGAAGGCGCCATCGTAGCGGCGGGCAATCCTTTGATCGAGATGGTTGCCCAAAACCGGCTCGAGGCCCGCTTGGGGGTTGAACCGGAGGACAGCGACAAAGTAAAACCCGGCCAGGAAGTTTCGCTTGCGCGGGTGAATGCGCCAGGGACCAAGAGCGTTGCCGGCCGCATCCGCAAAATTTCCCGCGCCGCGGATGCGACCACTCGCCTCGTGCAGGTTTTTACTGAATTGCCTTCGACGTCCAAGTTTCTCTTGGGAGAATACGTATTGGGAAAAGTCCCCATCGCGTCGGCGGATGGATTCATCGTGCCACGCTCCGCGGTCCTGCCCGAAGAAGATCACTATGTTCTCTTCACGGTGAAAGACGGCCGCGCGCGTCAACATACCGTGCGTGTCGACTTGGAGAACGAAAAGGAGGTCACAGTGATCGCCAACGATCTCCATCCAGGTGAGCCGGTAGTGACTTTGGGGAATTACGAGCTCAAAGACGGTATGGCCGTCAAGGTGGACGAATCTAGATGAATTTTACGGGTTGGGTACACAACCCATCGTTTTTCTTTGCTGTTCTTAATTTCGGCGCTGATTGTGGGCGGCCTCGCCGCGACTTCGAAGCTGCCTGTGGCGCTCTTCCCGTACGTTACTTTTCCCAGGGTCGTGGTCAACATCGATGCCGGTGACCGACCGGCAGAACGGATGATGATCGAGGTGACGTTTCCCATCGAGCAAGCTGTGCGAGCCGTCCCGGGCGTACGCAACGTGCGTTCTACGACCAGCCGTGGGAGCGCCGAAATATCGATCAATTTCGATTGGGGCGGAGATATGGTAGCCGCCATGTTGCAGGTGCAGTCGGCCATCAACCAAGTCATGCCAAGTCTGCCTCAAGGCACAATTTTTAACGCGCGCCGGATGGACCCGACCGTGTTTCCGGTCCTGGCCTATAGTCTGACCTCGGACATTCACTCCCTCGTCGAGCTGCGCGACGTGGCCGTGTACCAGCTGCGGCCTCTACTGTCCACGATCAGCGGCGTCGCAAAGATCGAAGTCCTAGGCGGCGCTCAGCGTGAGTATGAAGTCAACATCAACCCGGCGCGCTTGGATTCCTATGGTTTGTCGCTCAGCGATGTGGCGAAGGTTCTCTCCGCTGCCAACGTCATCGAGGCGGTCGGCCGCATGGAAGATCACTACAAACTGTATCTCGCCATGTCCGATACCCGGCTTCGAGAGCCTCGATCAGATTCGTGGCACGATTATTCGTTCTGGTCCGGGCGGTTTGGTTCGTCTCGACAATGTTGCCACGATTAGTGAGGGAACTTCGCCCCAGTGGATCCGCGTGACTGCCGACGGCCGCGACGCGGTGATTTTCCAAGTCCATCAGCAGCCGGGCGGCAACACTGTCCAGATCGCCCAGGAAATCAAAGCCAAGCTGGCCGGGTTTCAAAAGCAGTTGTCTTCGGACATCAAGATTGCCAACTGGTACGACCAAAGCGAGCTGATTCTGTCCTCGGAAAAGAGCGTGCGAGATTCGATCCTCGTCGGCGTTGTTTTCGCGATACTGATCCTTCTGGCTTTTTTGCGCAACCTCAAGATCACACTGATCGCGGCCATCGCTGGTGCCGGGAGTGCTGGCCGCCACTATTCTGCTGCTTTATGTATTCCAGATGAGCTTCAACATCATGACACTGGGCGGAATGGCCGCCGCCGTGGGACTCATCATCGATGACGCCATTGTCATGGTGGAACACATCATGCGATCGCCTGCGCGAAGCTCCCGCGGATCACCGCGGGCAGGTTCTGCGCGCGGCTTCAGAGTTTACCAAGTCCCTTGCCGGCTCATCGGTTTCTACAATCATCATTTTTGTTCCCTTGGCTTTTCTCTCAGGTGTGACCGGCGCTTTTTTAAGGCACTTTCTTTGACGATGGCCGCGAGCCTTTTCATTTCTTTCTTGGTCGCCTGGTTGGCCGTGCCCTCTTGGCGGATCGTTTCCTCAATGAAAAAGATGCTCAGGAAAAGAAGCCGGCCGTTTCACCCGGCGAGTCCGCCAAGCCTACGAGGCGACGATGCGCCGAGCTGCTTCCGCGTCCGTGGTTGCTGCTCTTCAGTCGTCAGTTGTGTTCCTTGCAACGGGCTGGGTGAGCTACCAGCATGTCGGCTCCGGATTTATGCCGTCCATGGACGAGGGCGGGTTTGTTCTTGATTACCGGTCTGAACCGGGGACTTCACTCACGGAAACGGATCGCCTGCTGCGCCAGGTCGAAGCCGTGCCCGTGCGACACCCGACGTGGAGACGTATTCCCGCCGCACGGGACTGCAGCTTGGCGGGGGTTGACCGAGGCGAACACTGGTGATTTCTTCGTGCGCCTGAAGCCGTTGCCGAGACGCGATATTGAGACGGTGATGGATGAGGTGCGTCAAAAGGTGGAACGTGAGGTTCCCGGTCTGCAAATCGAGTTGGCTCAGCTGATGGAAGATTTGATCGGTGATCTCACCGCCGTGCCGCAGCCGATCGAGATCAAACTGTACTCCGATGACGGCAACCTTCTAATAAAACTTGGACCGTCGGTTGCTGCGGCTATCGGAAAAATCCCCGGCGTCGTCGACGTTAAACCCGGCATTGTACTGGCCGGCGACGCTCTGAACATTCAAGTAGATCGGGTGAAAGCGAGTCTGGAAGGCGTCGATCCTGATACCATCACACAAATGGTTTCTAACTACTTGAGCGGCGTGGTGACCACCCAGATACAAAGTGGTTCCAAGATGATCGGGGTGAGGGCATGGATTCCCCACGATCTTCGGGCTACGCAACAAAGTGTTGAGGAACTACGCCTGCGCGCGGCGGATGGACACCTTTTTCCTCTCAAGCGAGTCGCCACGCTCACCCCGTTGATCAGGTCAGCCAGAGATCACACGCGACGATCTCAAACAAATGGTTGCCGTCACGGGTCGGATCAGCGGTCGCGACATCGGCTCCGGTTATCTCGCAAGTCAAGCAGGTTCTGAATCGCCCGGGACTCGTCCCTAAGGGCGTCTATTATAGCTTAGGGGTTATACGCCGAGCAGCAGAGGCGCCTTTGCTGGTCTCATTGCGGTTTTTCTGGGAGCGGTAGCCCTGGTCTTTCTTCTCTTACTTTTTCTTTACGAAAATTTTCTCGTGGCCGTCGCTATGCTCGTTACCGCGCTGTTGGCGTTGTCGGCGGTCTTCGTGGGCCTCTGGATAACCGGTACGGAAATGAACATTTCTTCGATGATGGGGATGACGATGATCGTCGGCATCGTCACGGAAGTGGCCATCTTCTACTATTCGGAATACGCGGATCTTACCGGAGAACAAAATCAGCATGTCCGACTTATCAAGGCCGGAAACAACCGCATGCGACCTATCGCTATGACGACCTTGGCTGCGGCCTTCGCTCTCCTTCCCTTAGCTTTGGGCATAGGCCAGGGCGCAGCCATTGCAGCGGCCGTTGGCGATTGCGATCATTTCCGGGCTGGCCGTGCAACTCCCAATGGTACTTATTACTCTGCCGGTTCTCCTCGTGGTCTTCAAAGCGCTCTAACCGGGAAAGGACTTGTATATACCGTTTCAGAAACTTGACAGAGGAGGGGGTCATCTGGCCGTCGAGCTTGACTGGCCGGTCGATCTACGGCTAGCTAAGCTAGACTTCGAAACAAGAGCTGAGGCTTGCGAATGGACACCCGCGCACGGATCCACGGTCTCCCTTTGGGCAGCATTGGGTTAGTGAACTCGATAGCGGTACGAACATGTCCCCGATCGTAAACCAGGGCACTGCCTCCAATAGTAATTCGAATACGGTTCGGAGCAGGTTTTTTTCTGGGACTGGCGTGTCCCACTTCTAGTGGTGATATGTTCTGTTTTGTTCTTTCAGAGTCCGGATAACGCACCTTTCTACAACAAGCAAGAGGCTCGTGAAGCTTTGGTGGTGTGGGGAAATCATTCATTCAGGAAATTGGATCTTGCCTTTGCGAAATGGAGTCGAAATCCCCTCCAAACCTCCCTTTGTACCACTGGCTTGCGGCGCTGACAGCAAAATCCATGAATCAACTGGACGAATTTACTGTCCGATTCCCTTCTGCCTTCCTTGGCACTTTAGGCGTTTTACTCACCTATCTGGCTGGTGCGATTCTCTGGGGTCGAAGCGCTGGACTTGTTGCCGCACTGATTCTATCCACAAGCTTTGAGTGGCGCCAGGCGGCCAAAGTCGCCAGAGTCGATATGACGCTGACCTTCGTTTTGCTATGCGCCTTTCTTTTTTTCCTCTACTCGTATCGTACGGGCGGGGGAAGGAAAAAGGCCATTATTTTGGGTCTTATTTTGGGTCTGGCAACGTTAGCCAGAGGACCTCTGGGTTTCGTCGTTCCCGGTTTTACCTATTTGCTGTTTCTTTGGGTACGACGAGACTTGTCATTTGTCAGACGGCTCCATCCCTTTTACTTATTAGCACTTGTGCGGTCGTGGCAGGTTCATGGTATGCGTTGGCTCTGTGGCAGGGGGCAAAAGCTTTTTAGAGGTCGTCATCAAGGAAAATTTCTCCATGACGATCGGCCAAGAAGCTGGACATCCCCATCCGTTTTTCTCGTATATCCTTTTCTTTTTCCAAAACATGGCGCCCTGGAGCCTCTTTGTTATCCCACTCGCTGTTTCGCTCTACCGCTCCCGCCGCCAATTGGCTCAAGAGCAATTACTCTATTTTGTCGTCTGGTCTGGCGTGGTCTTCATCTTTTTCGGCGTTTACGCAAAAACGGCCGGTGTACATTCTTTCGCTCTATCCTGCGGTTGCGCTTCTCTTGGGTGCCTGGTGGCAGAAACTAAAAGACAGTAGGTCTGTGTCTTCTCATATCCTTACACGAGCGACAGCGTACTTAAACGCTGCGAGTTTCCTGCTGCTTTCGGGCGTGCTGCTTTTTCAGATCTTAGGCGAAGGCCTTGCACCATACATTCGCCCTGTGCTTTACCCTACAGATCAAGCACAATTTTTAGTCCTGTCGAATTTGTTGCTTGAGCAGCGACCCGCCGTGTTTTTCTGGGCGACCGCCTGTGGCTTGGGGGAGTTTTTTCTCATCGTCACTGCAAGGAAAGAAGCTTGGGGACCATTCGTCGGCTGCATGACCGCGTTGATGGTTATCTCGCTGTTTTTTGTCCAAAAATTCGACGTTTATTTTGCTAACCATTATAGTTTTAAGCCGTTCGTGAAGCGTGTTCTTCCCACAATCAACGATGCTCCTTTATACTTTTACCTCTCGGATGACTACGGGGTGATATTCTATACGGGTAGGCGCGTTCCAAAACTCGACACAGAGTCATTGCCAAGAGACAATTCACCCTATTATTTGTTTGTCTGGGAAAAGCAGTGGGAACAGTTTACCAACGAGGACGGCTTGAGCTTGGTTGCGGCGAGTGAGAACCCAGACCCTTTGGGGAAAGGCCGTCTCTTTTTGGTGTCGGTCTCAAAGCCAGAGGAGAAAGAGCAAAGTCACGGAACATAGAGATTATGCCGAACCAGGAGGGTCTGGCCCCGGGTCAATGAAGGATTGAATTAGCTAACGGGATTAATTTGTCAGCTAGCCACTTAGAATCGCGACTATCTTAAAGAACGTATGACGTTTGTTGAACGCTATGGGCCGTGGGCGCTTGTAACCGGGGCTTCCGCTGGTATCGGCGCAGAATTTGCGCGCCAGCTATCGGAAATGGGCTTGAATCTCGTCGTTGTAGCTCGACGGCGAAAACGACTGGAAGATTTGGCACGTGATCTGGAAAGCAAAAACAAAGTACAAGTACGAATCGTCACCGCGGACTTATCCGAGCCTGACTTCTTGCCTGGGATTCTCTCGGTAACGAATTCCATTGAGGTGGGGCTCTTGGTCAACAACGCAGGTTTCGGGTTAGCGGGACATTTCTTAGAGCATGAACTGGAGAAAGAGTTAGGTCTTTTGAACGTTAACTGCCGCGCGCCGCTTATATTGACTCATGAGTTCGGGCGCCAAATGGCGCAGCGCAAAAGAGGCGGAATCATTTTTGTTTCTTCTGTAAGCGGGTACATTGCGACTCCGTTTGAAGCCAGTTATGCCGCCAGCAAAGTCTACGAACTATTTCTGGCCGAATCTTTGGAATATGAATTGAAGAAGAACGGAGTGGATATGTTGGCGCTCTGCCCAGGCTCAACGCAGACGGAATTCCACGAAATCGCCGGCTCACGCGCGGTCGCCGCCATGGGGGTTCAACCGGTAGTCGATTTGGCGATCAAAAAACTGGGCAAGAAGCCGGTCGCGATTCCTGGCTGGCACAATCGGTTGTTGGTTTACTTGCTGAAATTCACGCCGCGGCGAGTGCATACCTACTTTGCCGGAAAAGTCATGGGCAATCTCGTAAGGCCGTAAAAACTGAGCGTCAATGTATTGAAGACTTTGTGCCCGAGTGGACCGACATTGGCCGGCTGATTGTTCCGATTGCGAATGCTATAGTAGATCTGAGCCCTATGATATCTCTGTTTGCATTGCGCCAAAAGCCAGATTCCACAAGCGAGAGCGGCACTGTGACGCGCGAGTTCTCGGACAAAGAGTTCACGGGCAGAATAGACCACAGACTAAGTTTCGTCTTCGCCTCTCTTTTCATGTTAGTGCTGTTGGTGGGGGTAGCTCCCTCTATCTCTTGAGCGCCCATCTTCTCAAGGCAGACGCAATCGCGAAACAAAGCGAACAGATTCACATCGTAGAACAAATAGACAGGTATCTGCAGCACTTCACTTCCGAAATTCAGCTGCGCTCAACTGCAAGGCAGGACGATTCCGACATCACAGATCAACACTTCATTGCAAGATCTTGAAGCCCTTCTGACTCGCTACCAGAACTTCGGTGGAGCCGAGCGAAACCTTCAAGAGCTGCGCCAAATAATCGCCGAGGCCGAAGGCGCCGCGGCGAACTTTGCTGGCCAAGCGCGAGAGAGCGCCGCGCGGTCCCGTGCACAGGCAAATACGCACGACCTGGAAGTGATGGAGGCAATACAACAGCGTATCCAACTCTTCACAGACCGGATAACGGTGGAACACCAAGCGATCGAAGATGAACTGGCTTTACAAACTCGCCAAAGAATGAGAATGACGATAGGTTTCAATGTGGCCTTGGTTCTAATCGGCGTCTTCTTTCTGCTGGCGGCGAAACGTTATTTCCACCGTGCGATTGCTTTGCCGCTACGTCAGCTCGTGGAAAAGTCCAGCGAAATCGCAAAGGAGATTTTCGAAAACCATACCGGTTACCTCAAAAGATGAAATCGGCCTCCTAAGCCATGCCTTCAATGGTATGGCCGAACAGTTAAGGGAACACGAAGAAAAATCAAAAGGACTGGCTATTTTACAGAGAGAGGGAAAGATTGGCCGCCGAGCTTCACGATAGCCTCGCCCAAGACCTTGCCTATATTCGTATCAAGCTCCTTGACGCGGAAAAAAGCTCTTGCAGCAAAACATCCGGGGCGAGACAGCTACTGGATGAATTATTTCCGATCGTTGACGAAGCCTATCAAAATCTTCGTGAATCCATATTCGGCCTGCGTGCTTTGGCCTTGAGGAATCACGTGGGGCTCGTCGCCGCTCTTGCTGATTTTCTCAAGGACTTTAGCGAAGTGAGAAAAATTCCTGTGGATCTCAAAGTGGATCATCCGGAAGTCATTAGATTCTCGTCTGAAGTTGAAATTCAGTTGATCCGCATCATCCATGAGGCGTTGACGAATATCGTTAAACACGCGCAAGCGACGAGAGGTAAAATCACTATCGAAAATGACAATGACACCGCCGCTATAGCCATTGAAGATGATGGAAAAGGATTCCGTGATGGGAAAAACCCAGAACCAAACCTCCATTTTGGCCTTCAAACTATGAAAGATCGGGCCGAATCTGTGGGCGGAGCGCTCAGCGTTGCAGCTCTCCGGGGCGTGGAACACGAGTGACGATTCAGCTGCCCCTGGCGAGACACAATTCCGATGAAAACCATTCGATTGTTGCTCGCTGACGACCACCATCTTTTTAGAAAGGGCTTGGCCAGCCTGCTCGAAAAGGAGCCGGGTTTCGAGATCGTCGGCGAAGCTCAAGACGGCGTAGAGGCGGTCAGGAAAGCGCAGGCCATCAAACCGGATTTGGTTCTGATGGACATTCACATGCCCGGCGTCAACGGGCTGGAAGCCACGCGCCAGATTACCAGTGCTTTACCCGCAACACGCGTTGTGATGCTAACAATTTCTGAGGAAGATAAGGACCTGTTTGAAGCTATCAAATGCGGAGCCCACGGGTATCTTTCAAAAAAGTCGAGCCTGAAAAGCTTGCGGGAGTTGCTTGTAGGAGTTTTCCGCGGTGAAGCGCCTCTTTCCGGAGCGACCGCCGCGAGAATCTTGAAAGAGTTTGCCGCTCGAGCATCAAAACATTCCGAAACGACTCCGGTCGATGATCTCACGGAACGAGAGAAAGAGGTGCTTCAACTTTTGGCGGCGGGTCTCACCAATAAGGAAATCGGGTCAAGATTGAACATTGCGGAGAACACGGTAAAGAATCATCTCAAAAGCATCCTCGGAAAACTTCATCTCCAAAACCGCGTACAAGCTGCGACTCTGGCGGTCCAGCAAGGCATGCTTGCCGTGAAAAGCCCTGCCGAATAGCGACTCAACCAGCCCAACGATAGCCGTCAGAGGTAGCTCTCAAGGGCTAGAAAACTCTAGCCCTTTATTTCGTCAATAGTTGGCTATTCTGAGTCTGCCTAGAATACTGACGGCTCGAGTATGTTTTAGGGGCGCCCAGTGTTTACCACTAAGAACCCGGATCCTCGTGCACTCAAAGGCCATTTGGAAGGCAACGGTGATGGAGCACACGATGGCTGAAAGTTCTTTTGTGCTGCCGGTAGTCGGCGATGATCGGGTACCACGGATCCCGGTGATCCGGGAGAGAATCGAGGCGATGAGCGATAACCAGCTGCCACTGTCACGCCCGAGTCTGGGCGAGGAAGAGATCAACGAGGTTATCGATGTTATTCGCTCCGGCCTGGATCACCACGGGTCGTTCGCTAAAGGCTTCGAGGAAGAGTTCGCTCGTTACGTTAGCGCTCGGCACGCCGTGGCTGTGAACTCCTGCACCGCAGCGCTACACCTGGCGTTGCTCGCGCACGGGATTGGGCCTGGCGACGAAGTGATCACGAGTTCCATGACGTGGTCGGCGACCGTCAACATGATTGAAGTGGTGGGGCAAAATCCGTGTTTGTTGATATCGATCCGCGAACGCTGCAAATCTCGCCGGAGACGGCGGCGGCGGCAGTCACTGAGCGAACTCGGGCGATTCTTCCGGCCCATTTTGCAGGTCAATCTTGCGATCTCAACGGTTTTAAAGCGCTCGCAGCGCGACGCAATCTAACGTTAATCGAAGATGCGGCCCATGCTGTGGGGACTGAATTTCGGGGAAGACGGATTGGTTCTGACAGTGGGACCGCCTGCTTTAGCTTCCATCCGATTAAGAATATCACCACTGGAGAGGGTGGCATGATCACCACCGGCGATGACCGGCTGGCGGAACAGCTCCGCCTATTGAGATTCCACGGCGTCAACCGCGACGCATGGAGCCGTTACGGCAAATCCGAAACGCCACGCTATGAAACCGTGACACCAGTCTGGAAGTACAATCTCACCGACTTGCAGGCAGCTCCTCGGCATCCACCAGCTCGACAAACTGGATGGCTTTATCGAGCGCCGCACACGCCTTGCCGAGCTTTATCACGAGCAACTCGCAGTGGTCGATTCGGTTAGACCGCTTGGATACGCCGAGGGGACTACCCGACATGCCTGGCACCTTTTCATCGTCACCGTGGAGACCGACCGTCTCAACTGCAATCGCGACCGGTTCATGGGACTCCTGGCCGAGCGTGGCATTGGCACCGGCCTTCACTTTACCGCCGTGCACCTGCACAGCTATTACCGTGAACGCTATGGGTATCGCCCAGGGGATCTTCCCAAGACCGAGTGGGCGTCAGAACGCGTTGTTTCGCTGCCGCTTTTTCCAGGGATGAAGGACTCGGATGTGATGCGCGTGTGCGAGGCGATAAGCGCCCTCGCGCAAGAGGTGCGTAGGTGAGTCGGATTAAAAGGTCGATCTCGTGATCCCGGTGTACAACGAAGAGGTCAATCTACCGCGATTATTTGACCGGCTCCGCGCGGATCTTGCTTCCCTTTCCTGTGCCTGGCGGGTAATTTTTGTGGATGACGGCAGCCACGATCGCTCCTGGGAACTAATCTCCGCGGCTGCTCGGCAGGACCAACGATTTCACGGTGTGAGGTTGGGCCGCAACTATGGGCAGCATGCGGCCATTTTTGCCGGCTTCTCGCGCTGTGAAGCAGATGCCGTGATCACCTTAGATGCCGATCTACAGAACCCGCCAGCAGAAATTCCTAAACTGATCGCCAAGTTCAACGAAGGCTACGATGACGTCGGCACATGACGACTGTGGTGATCGCTAGGCGGCTGAATCGTCCGGCTTGGAGGAACGATAGTAAAAGTTATTGATATGTCGTATCGGAACTCTCGCCCAGGACGCGATGTTTTAGATACCAAGATCAAATGGACTATCGTTGGTCTGGCTTTTCTTACAGTCATTGTGCTTGGTGTGTTAATGGTTCATCGCGCGGCATTTTCGACGGAGCTGAATTCCGATTTCATCACCTATAGAGCGGCGGGTTGGGCAGTACTGACCGGCAGTGACATTTACAAAGTGCAAAACCCCCGCGGCTGGCCTTATGTTTACCCTCCGCCATTTGCGATTCTGATGACACCATTTGCGAAGATGAGCGCTTTCACCGCATCAGTCATTTGGTATCTCCTGTCGGTGATCCTGGTTGTTTCCTCCGTGCAAATGGCTGTGACGATGGTACGTGGAGCATTAGGGCGGTTTGGCAGGAACCCATTCTGGTTGTACGCGCTGCCGTTCGTGATGGTGTTGTTATGGGTCGGACAAGGAGCCGTAGAGGGGCAGGCGACCATCTTGACGTTATGGTTATTGATGCTCGCGATCTACCGGTCGCAGCGGAGGAGGGACATTTCCAGCGGGACAGCCTTGGCATGTGCCGCGTTGCTGAAGGACTTTCCCGGTGGCGATGCTAGCCCATTTCATCCGAGAAAAGCGCTGGCGGTTGGTGATGGCAACGATGACAGCACTGATCGTTGGGGATTGCGTTAGCCAGCACTGGTTTATGGTTGGCAGCGAAATCTAACCTATTGGCAGGAGTGGATTGCGGTTGTTGCCCAGCCGTCTCTGGGAGACAGAACGCTCGGCCTACAAAGGAGGTCACCGACCGGGTTCTCAGTCCAGACAACCCGCGAAATCAAGCCCTTCAGGCGGTATTGTGGCGTTTAGGGGCGGACCAGGCTCGCTTCCTGACGGCAGCTATTGGTTTGATGATGGCGTTGGCGATGTTGGTGGTGGCCCGACGAACGCAATCGCAGCACGATCTTCTCATCGCCGCCGCGTGGTTAGTGTGGCTTCTTGTTATCGCCCCGGTTTCGCACTTCCATTATCACATGTTGGTGCTGTTGCCCATGACCGTGTTGGCGTTTTTGGCGCTGGTCAATATTGACTCCTGCTAACGACCTTGGCGCGTGTCACATTGGTTGTGTATCTGTTGGTGAGCGTCTGCACATTGGCGCTCCCTCGCTTGCAGTATATCGGACTGTTATGTTGGACGACACTGGGGCTGTGGGCGGTGTTACTGTTTGTCGCGGCTCGGTGCGACACGCAAGCGGAGGTGCTTTTGACCCAGGGATGACAGTGGAATCATGAGGCAATCTAAAACTGACCGTTGGAGCGATTGAACTTGAGAGTTGTGCATGAACAAACAAGTATGTTGCGGCGAGGCTGCCGTTTTGGTAAAGGTTTTTTCCATTTAACAGTAGTATTGGCAAGATTCAGAGAACTATCCGCCAAGCGAAACCCAAATGCCTTTGATGCTCTCGATGATGCCGGCAGTGACCATGGCGCCTGCTCACCTCTACTATCCGTAGGACAGCAACTTTGGGATCGACTTTCGGAAAGTGCGTTTATCACGCAGCCCACACGGTCTACGAACTGCTCGGGATATTGGTGACGGCACATGTACTCGCGGAAAAAATCCGTAACGTTCTACCTACTTCTCAGTAAAGTCCAAGAAGCCGCGGCAGAAGATCGGCCAAGCGGTATCCCAATATCTGCGGTAAAGCAACAAACCCACGGCGGATAGCTCTCGAGCGGCTAACACACCATAGCCCTTTGTTTCCTCCAAATTAGCCCTCCTGAATCTGCTTCAAAGATAGAGCGTGAGCTATATCTGGGCTAGCATTAGGAATGATTTCTTTGCAGCCGAAGTTGCCTCAACACCAGCTCCGTTTCCACATGATCGTTAGATCTAAAGAGCGAGATTCCGTAAGATGAAGGAGCTTCTTCGCGGATGATACCCAAGTCCCAAGCTTCCACATCCCTCCCAGCGCGATCTGCCAATCTTTCGATACCCGAAGTCTTTAACTTCAGCCTTGCGGGCTTACACATTTCCTTGAACCTGTTCCAACTTTTTATTCTGCCGCTTTATCTCTTGCCGAAGAGTCTGTGGTGGAGCCTCTTTCTCATTCCCATTGCATGCTTGACTAATCCTTTCTGGGCGCTGGTTCACGAGGCGATCCACGACTCGTTCAACTCCTCCAGTCGGATTAACCTGGTTTTCGGACGATGGCTCGCTATTTTTTGGCTCGCCTTTTCACGTTTTACGGCTCACCCACCTGTCCCATCACAAGTTTAATCGGTCACCCACGGAAAAAGGAACCGAGATATACGATCCGGGAGAGCGTCTCAAGAACCACAGCCAGTCTCAGATACTTCTTCTACATCTTTTGCGGGCTGTATCTATTAGAGGTCTTCTTCGACATTCATATTTTTCTTACCGCCAAACATTTTGCGTAAGATGAGGCAGCGTCTGGTTGACCATGGCAATGTTCAGGAGAAATGGTTGGCGCAGAAACTTGATGGACAAGAAAATAGTTCGAGACATTCGGATAGACGGCGTGGCAATTGTCTTTCTCTTCGCTCTGAGCGCGTTTTGTTTCGAAGGAGCATTGGATACGTCTTCGCTAGGCTTGTTAGGCGGTCCGAACATTTCTTATCTCTTTTATGGACAACGTGTATCACTACACGAACGCCCTTGCACGTTACGGTCTCCGGTCATAACCTTGTCGCTGCCCAGGGTGTTCTCCGGGTTCCTCCTCAATTTCAATTTCCATCGCGTTCACCACGCCAATCCGGAGCATTCCCTGGTTGAGCCTTCCGCATTTCTTCGCACAACAAGGTGAGACATTCGATCGTGGCTTTCTCACAGCCGCGTTAGACCAGCTGCGCGGTCCCATAGCTGTGTCGGACTTTGCAGTGCCCAGCGCTATGTTGAAAAATCGAGCAGCCCAAGGGCAAGATCGGTGAATGGCCTACGAAGGAAGGATTGGATGACGCGTTCTTTTTGGCCTCGAAGTATTTCTGACTGTGAACAGGGTGGGCAGGGGGCTACGAGCGACCTCGAGATCAAGATCACTACCGACGCCAACGAAATTCGAGAAGCACAGAGACTCAGGTTCGAAGTCTTTAATTTAGAGATGAACAAAGGTCTGCAAGCTTCATACGCGTGGGGGCCTGGATTGTGATGAGTTTGATCCGATTTGCGATCATCTGATTGTCCGTGACCTCAAGAGCAAAGAGGTCGTCGGCACGTACCGTTTACTCCTCGGCTCGCGGGCCGAAAGAGACGTGACGGATTTTATTCCGAGCGCGAATTCAATTTGCAAAACATCAAGCGGCTAGACGGCGAGATCCTGGAGCTTGGACGTTCCTGTGCACGCAAGGATTTTCGCGACAAATCGCTCATTCTTTCTCATGTGGAATGCCATCGCTGAGTATGTCGAAGAAGCATCGGGTACGATATCTCTTCGGCTGCGGCAGCGTGTATACCACTGATGCCACTGAGGCGATGAGCGTATTTTTCCATGCTGCAGCGCAAATACTACTCTGCTGAAATGTTTAGGGTTCATCCGGTGCCCGAGTTTCAATTTCAGGGTATCGCAGCGAATTTAAACGCCGCTGAAGATGACGGCTCTATTTCTAAGGTTACCTAGCTTGATCAAAGGATACTTGAGGCTCGGTGCCGTCGTCTGCGGTCCCCCGGCCCTGGATCGTGAGTTCGGTACCGCTGATTTCCTCGATATTGCTGGATATGCATCAACTGCAGAAAGGAATATCTCTGCCGTGTCGGCTCCATGGGATCCAGGGTGTGGCGTGCGGTGGCTTAGATTAGCAGCATTGGCTTTCACTTTGGGCGTTTTTTTCGCTTTGGTCGCCCTGGTTCACGTGTGGATCGAGCGCACTGAGACTGCCAAATCGTTGGAAAATCATCAGCCGGTTGAGCCGCAGTTTTACTTTCCTTGTCCGAACGATTCTCAACATCAAGGTGACTGTTGTTGGCGAAGAACGATGTCTGGAAAGCAGTGGTAACGTCATCATCTGTAATCATGTCAGCTACATTGACGGTATCGTCTTGGGCAGTATGTTTCCGATCGTTTTTGTTTCTAAGCGGGAAATCAAACGCTGGCCGATAATCGGCCCATGGAACACGCTGTGTGGAACGATCTTCATTAATCGACAGAGAAAGAATCTGGTTGCCTCCTTGGTTAAAGAGATGAGACGAAAGCTCAAACAGGAAGCAAATATTCTATTATTTCCGGAAGGGACTTCGACCAATGGCGAACGGATATTGCCGTTTCAAACGGCTCCGTTGGCCGCGCCCCTGAGGAACCTGGTCGATCATTGTGCCCGTCACCCTGGCCTACAAAAGCATAGACGACGAGCCGGTAACGGTTGCCAACCGCGATCTAGTTTATTGGTATGCGGATATGGACTTTGTACCCCACTTCTGGAAACTGTTGTCGCTTCGAAGCATAGAGCTAATAGTCACCATTCAACCCAAAATCGAGTGCTTCCGGTATAAAGACAATTGTACCGGCCGAAAAAATTGGCCATAGATTGCTACAATCGGGTTTTGGGAAGATTCACTGAAGATGACTTGATGCAAGACGAAGAGGACGAGAACACGGAGGAAGACTCGACCGCTTCGCGATTACTCTCGAGTTAGTTGAACCAGCCTAAGTCCATGAACCCAGCCAAGCAGAAGTCTTTCGCCGATCTCCTGATCTTGAGTTTGTTTTTTGGCTGCCCTGTTTGGCTTCAAGCTGGGCGAACGAGCTCTTTGGTCTCCTGTAGAAGGGCATTATTCTGAAATCGCGAGGGAAATGGTGGTCTGCAGGAGATTATCTCACTCCCTGGCTCGCCGGCATGAAATTCCTCGAAAAGCCGCCGCTTTTCTATTGGCTGGAAAGCGCAAATATTCAATTGTTTGGTCTCAATGAGTGGTCGCTGAGGTTATGGCCCGCCGTGTTCGGAACGATCGGGTGTCTCGCGGTTTATTTTGCTGGAAGCAGGCTCTTTGAGCGTCGGGTCGGACTCATTTCTTCAGCCGTTCTTGCTACCAGTAGCGCTCTGGTACGTAATGGGTCATGTGATTAATCTCGATATGGCCCTCTCGGCCTTAATCACTTGTGCCTTGCTTTCCTTTTTGGTGGGGAGTGTCGAGCAACCCGGATATAAGCGACGGTTTGCGATGTGGGCCTTTTTTGTCTTTTCGGCCCTCGCGACCCTAACTAAAGGCTTAATCGGAATTGTTATCCCCGCTATGGTGATCGGAACCTGGATAGTGATCCTGGGCGAATGGAACATGCTGACAACGATCTACTCACCTTCAGGCATATCTCTTTTTCTGCTGATAGCTGCGCCCTGGCATATTCTGATCTCTCAAGCCAACCCGGATTTCCTGGGGTCGTATTTGTTCGACGAGCATGTTCAACGCTACTTGACAAAGCCCGAAGGACCTTTTGAGCAGCCCTGGGCGTATGTTCCTGTTTTGCTGTTGGGAATGTTTCCTTGGGCAGTGTTCATGTTGCAGGCGTTGAGACACTCCTTGCGCTTTCCATTGGCGGCAACGCCATCAGCACAAAGAAATAATCTTTCTTGTCTTGTGGGTAGGATTGGTCTTTCTGTTTTTTTCCGCTTCCAGTTATAAAGGTGTTCCTTACATCCTACCGATGTTTCCGCCCCTCGCAATCTTGATTGCCCGATACATCGCGGCCGCCTGGGAGTCGCCTCGCCTGTCGGGTATTCAATCAGGCTCCTTCGCTCTTCTGGTCGTGCTCTCGCTGTTGGTGATCGCCGGCCTCGCTGGCCCTCAACACTATTTAGAAAGATATTCGGACTGGCCCGACGTGGAGGTACCACGCTGGGAAGCTACGGTTGTGTCAACCCGCGTCGAATACGGGGATCTATCAGCTCTAGCGCCTTACATCCATGCTCAGAATGCCATCTTAATCCTGGGAGCCGTATCGGCTCTTATATTGGGTTTCGGTAACAGACGTGCTTTTGGCTGGGCCTTCCTATCTCTAACCTTGACTTGGGCGCTATTCCTAGTCGTCCTGAATAGCAGCCTACCTCTCCTCGACCAGCGCCGCTCGGTTAAAGCTTTAGCGGCGGTGCTCAAGTCGCAATTAGATCCTGCTGATGAAGTGGCATCGTATCACGCTTATTACCAAGACCTGCCGGTTTATTTGCAGCGCCCCGTAGCGGTAGTCGGCTGGAAAGGGAATCTTCAATTCGGAGTGGAGGTCAACGAGCGTTCCGGCGGTTGGATGACTGACGACGCCTCGTTTTGGAAGGGTTGGAATAGTCCGCTAACCGTCTACATGCTGACGGAGCAAGAAACCTACGATAAATTGCGTTCGGAATCATCTTTCAAGTCCCGCGTAGTGGCGCGAGGTCTGTATGACGTCTTGTTGTCCAATAAGACATCGTAGGTCGTCGACCGAATTCGAAAAGTTAGACAACTCAAACGACCTGTGCGCTATCGGCAATTGTAAGATTTGTATGCTGGCTTCGATGGACCCATTAAGAATTATTTTGATGTTCAGCATGGTCGCGACGTTACTTCTTATGTTGATCGCCGAGCGAAACCGGCCGGCGCGCGAGTTTCCGTCTTACCGCGGTTGGATATGGATCGGCATAGGCGTCATGGTATTTTTTGTCGGCTTGGCTAATACCTGGTCTCTAGTGGTCCCTAAAGAGTGGTTGCGTGAACACCGGCTGCTTCGATGGAGAGCCATCGGGGCGTAGCCGGTGGTATAACGATTTGGTACGTCTTCAACACCTTCATTACTTACTGGTATCACCGTTTCCAGCACCGTTTTTCTATCGCGTGGCGAATGTTGCATCAGGTGCATCACGGCGTTCCACGGGTCGATATCCCCAGCGCCTTAATCGCGCATCCGCTTGACGTGATCGTTTCCACAACCCTCAGTATTTTAGTCACCGCCTTTTACTCGGGCTCGATCCGCGTGCGGTCGCCATCGTCAGTGTCCTCCAGTTCTTCATCACGTTGGTTCCCCACTGGAACGTGCGGACACCGAACTGGGTTGGCTATTTCATTCAACGGCCCGAGGAACACATTCTACACCATCAACGCGAGGTGCATGCAGGCAACTATTCCGACTGGCCATTGTGGGACAAGGTTTTCGGCACCTATCGTGCGCCGGTAGAGGAACCGGTGCAAGTCAGTTTCGAGAGAGCGGGATTTACGGAGCAGCTCAAGATGCTCGCGTTTATCGACGTCAATGCGATAGGTTACGTCAATCGGGGGCGTATCGAAAGTACATCCAGTGCGAACAGCGTGTCCTCGTGAGATGGAAATAACTCTTATGACGTCTATCAGACGCTATGACCGCGGGAGTTGGTAACTCGATCTTTCGCTGCCTCGGTTGAAGTCTCGCTCGCTCTCCCAACCTTTCAAAAATATAATCTTCAGGAAATATTGAAGCAACGTTTCTTAGAGTAACCGTGTCCCGTTTGTAGTAGGATTGGGATTGTTCCACCAGGACCAGTTTTATTGTGATTTTTCATGAGAGCCAGACTGTCGTATTCTGGATTTGCGGTCGCCCTTTTTGGTTAGCTCTTACCTTTTTCAAGATCGCCGGGACAATTAGCGAATCGGCAGTTCCTCTTGCTGCGGCTTCTGGCGGACTGGTGCCTGGTTGTTACTCTATTATTGTCTGGTATTTTATACTGTCCTCCGTGGCAGCAGTGAGGATCTAATCATGCGAGTGTTAATTGCCGAAGACGATCAGAAGATCGCCGCGTTTATCGTCAACGGGCTAAAGCAGGCAGGCTTCGCTGTGAATCATGCATCGGACGGGGAAAATGGTCTGCACATGGCCACAACACAATCTTACGACGTGGCCGTCATCGACATCATGTTGCCCAAACTGGATGGGTTGAGCCTTATCGAGCAGCTTCGACAGAAAAAGATCAACACCCCTGTGATTATCCTGAGCGCAAAACGTTCTGTGGACGATCGGGTCAAAGGATTGCACGTGGGCTCCGATGATTACCTGACCAAGCCTTTTGCTTTCTCCGAACTTCTCGCGCGGGTACAGGCGCTTATCCGCAGAACCGGCAACGTGACTGAGCCTACTCGACTGACGGCCGGCGAGATCTCGCTGGACTTGCTGACACGAGAAGTCGTACGCTCGGGGACGAAAATCGACTTGCAGCCCCGCGAATTTTCCCTGCTGGAATACCTCATGCGCCACCCGGGCAGGGTATTATCGAAGAATATGATTATGGAGCACGTTTGGGGCTATGACTTTGATCCGCAGACCAATGTGGTAGACGTGCTGGTCTGCAGGCTACGCAATAAGGTGGACCGAGACTTTAAGAATAAACTCATTCACACCCACAGAGGAGTGGGGTATGCCCTTAAAATTGCTTAACCGCGCGAGCAAAAACTCGGCGTCCGCCTGACCCTTTGGTATTCGACGATTTTCATTTTGAGCTCTGTCATCCTGTTTATCGTCTCATACGTTTTCCTCTCCACACACATTCAAGACAATCGCGAGGATGTTGAGCTCAAGCTCAAGGACTACCTATCTCTGGCCGAAGAAGGGGGAATTCCCGCCGTCCAAAAGGAGATAGAGGATGGTCGAGAGGCCAGTCCCAAAACCCACTTCTTCGTCCGCATACTTGATTCGGAGGACAAAATTGTTTTCTCAAGTAACCCCCAACTCTGGGAGAGATTTGATTTGCGACCTCTTCAAGACCGGCCCATCGAGGGGGAATGGCAGTACTTTCCAGCTAAACACGGCGGCGACGTATTGGAGATTACCTTCGGCTATCTCCCCGACGGCCATCTCTTGGAAGTCGGCAAGAACCTCGAGGACCGGAAAGAGATTCTGGAACATTTTCGCAATACTCTAGCGGGCATCATGATACCGATGATTCTGATCAGCTTGGCGGGAGGGGCGTTTCTCGCGTTTCGCGCGCTGCGACCGATTCGTAATCTTATCCATACCACGCAGTCCATTATTGATACCGGAAGGATGAATGCCCGCGTCCCTATCAGAAAGACCGGTGATGAGCTGGACGAGCTGAGCGGACTCTTCAATAGGATGTTGGAAAGAATCGAGGGCTTGATCAAGGGGATGAGAGAAGCATTGGATAACGTCGCCCACGATTTGCGCACGCCGATGACTAGACTACGGAACATCGCCGAGACTTCCCTACAGTCGGCTCCGGGTCGGGAACGTTACGAGGAGACGCTGGCTGACTGTCTTGAAGAATCAGACCGGGTCCTGACGCTTTTGAACACCCTCATGGACATCTCAGAGGCGGAAACGGGGACCATGAAGCTGAGCCTTGTTCCGGTCAACATTTCGAATCTCATCGAAGATACCGTTGGGCTCTATGAGTATGTGGCGGAAGACAAAAACATTACTATATCTGTCAACTGCGCCAAAAACATTGCGATGAACGCGGATCGTAACCGAATGCGTCAAGTGCTGGCCAATCTGGTCGACGACGCGATCAAATATACCCCGTCTGGCGGAAGTATCGCCATCGACGCCTATCACGACCAAGATCAGACCGTGATCCTCGTCAAAGACACCGGCGTCGGCATTCCTCCCGAGGAGATTTCAAGATTTGGGATCGCCTCTACCGCGGCGATAAGAGTCGCTCACAGCCGGGACTCGGTCTAGGTTTAAGTCTAGTCAAAGCCGTAGTCCAAGCCCATAAAGGACGCATTGAAGTTCATAGCGTACCCGGCGCCGGTTCTGTTTTCACGCTCCATTTCCCCACCGCTCCCATTCCTATTGGCTGATCTCCCTCTCCCCTGGCGAACAAAGTGTCGTAACCAATCGGCCAGTCGAGCTGCTTAATAAACTCTCGTGACCCTCCATCCAGGATTTTGGAAATTGGTTTCCGTAGAAAGACGCTATTATCCGTTTCGACCGTGACTCGGATAATGTGTCTTTTTGTATTGTTCTTTTGACCAAAAACCATTCCATAGGGTACGTTTTTTACGATGGGGCGTATTGCTGAGGCGAATGATTCTAGTGGCATACCGCTCGGCCGATATTCTAACGTGGGTCGTGGGGGACCTGTGTCCAGCCGGAAGCTTGGTCCCACCTCTTACCACAACCAAGCATTGCTAGATGACGGCCCAAAGATCGCGCCGATGTATTTTTCCAGCGCCAAATTGAACTTGACGACCACATGATCCGATCCGGAAGTTAGTCCGACGCCGACGCCGAAATTATACTCAAGTCCGATCGGCAGCTCGCCCTTAACCACTGGAAAGATATAGTGCTGCTGTTCTTTTATAGGTTCCGGATTGTTGATGTTGCCGACGCCGCCGTAAAACTCAAGCCCCGGCGACAGCTCGCGCATCCAGCGATAGTAGATACCGGTCGAATAGCCGAACTCGAAGCCCAGGTGTTTCTCCGACCCTGTCACAGGCTTTTCAAAAATCGGATTGAACAGGATGGAAAAGGGTCCGATGTCTTTTGCATGGGAATACGCATTTCGAATTCCAGTGTTGCGTCATTGAATTGCGGGGTCTTCTTATACTCGATCTCAAGATACCAGCCAAGATCGACCGGCAAGACCTCTTCATCGAAAAGTCTTCCGCGCACACGAAATTTTGAACCCGCATACGTCAGACCGTGGCCATTAGGCTTGGCCAAGTTTAGATAACCCGCAGCCTCGATCCGATCGGTGAGCCCATAAGTAAACTCATATTGATTGAACCACATGCCATAACTTGGAAAGGTGCCCTTCGCGAGCCCGCTGCCGGCTTCCCTGTGTCCGTTGGCCACGATGGCATTGTCCGTTTCGATCTCCAGGACTCCTCGCCCCATCGTTTTGTACGGATAGACTTCGAATTCCCAGGGATCCACTTGCGCAGCCGCGGGATGCGGACGCAAGAGAGGGGCGACCAGTATGAAGAATACCAGTAGTGCGAAGCGTAAATAATTTTTCACTTTGAGTCCTCCTCATTCTTGGTTTCTTGGCCCGGTTGGTTGGCTATCTCCGCCTCGATCCATTGTTCCAACGCGACCAAGTCTCTGCGTCAGGCCGGCGCCCGGATGGAGTATGCGATAGCTCCAAGGCGGCATGCTTTCTTCGCGCAGCGCTCTGTCCATCCACTGAAGCTTTCGTTTTTGGGTCGTGGGGTAGTAAGATCCCCACTCCGAGAAATTCAGTTCTTGGCGTCCTCGTTCTACATCGTGTTCGACCAACCATGAGATCGGGGCGACGTAGGTGTACCACGGCCAGCGAGTTTCGTTGGAATGGCAGTCGTAGCAAGCCTCCCTGATAAGTGATTTGATTTGCGGTGGTGCCGCGAGATCGCCTTTCAAGGGGATTGGTGCGCTGGATCGTTATGAATTGCGCGATCAGCAGGCAGCCGGCGATGCCGATCGCAACAGTGGTCAGGATTTTCTTCGTCTTGGCGCGCATCGCGTATCCGTCGGCTGTCAAGTCTCTTACTTTGCAACGATCGATCCCGCAGGGACGTCCTGGTGAAAATCGTCATAGAAGTCGTAGCTTCCTGGACGCAAAGCCGGTATGCGCACGGTGATTGTTTCGCCAGGCCCCACAACCTTTCGCGGTTGAGCTTAAAACTTTCGAACTCGATGGGTTCCTTGCTCGCATTTGTAATCCGAAGCGTTAGAGCCTGGTTCGCCGGTACCGTGATCGTCTGAGGTGTGAAGCGGCGGTTCTCGAAACGTAGCTCAATGACAGTGTCGTCGCCTCGAGCCCGGCCGGAACCAGGACAATGAGGAGAACTATCAGTCGAAAAACAGCAATTAGATTTTTCATTATTCCTCCGCAGTATTTGACTGAGAAAAAAGCCCCCAGGCACATTTTTGTGACTGGGGGCTCTGGATTCAGGACCTCTGGCCGCTATTTCGAATTACTTATTTTTGTTCCGATTACATTGATTGGTTCACCATAACTTCGCTATCCCGACGAAGAATCACCCGCCGCTCGCATCTCGATTGCTGCTCTCTTTACCAGAAACGCCGACGAGTGATCTCTTGCTTGGCCGTCAAACTATTCACCAGGCACGTAAAAAACTTTGGGTGATCTAAGTTGAAAAAGTTGTATTATTCCATGACTAAAATTCGTCGATTTAAAAACCTAACCAATAGAACCCCTTTTAAAAGGTACCTTTATAATACTTGAAAAATGAGCTCAAAACCTTTCAAAAGTAATCTTGCTGAAAGGAGTTTGAGCAAGGGTATCGTCGCCTAGAGGCTCTCTCTCGATCCAGAACCGGAAGGGTCGAGAAAAGGAATGTCGGTATCGGCGCTCGAAACCGGCAGGAGTTTCGCAAAAGTCAGCTGACGGAACTTGCGAACACTATCTTTCCCTAGAAACCATTCTTCTGCGTCTAAAAGGTCTGCTTTTCGCACTGTCGGCCCACACTTCTGGATATGTTCAATGGCGATCGGTCTGAAGCGCAAGTTAGGCCATTTTCTGCCCAGTGGTCGTGACCACTCGTGCGCTGCAGGTGATCGACACTCGCGCACAGGCCGCCTTCTCAAAGAAACCAGTTGGCTCTTTTAGCTACAGCATGTAGCGCCGGAGCTGGTGAGCCGGGGTGAGATAGCGGCCAGCGGCCAGTCGCACGAAGAGTAGTGAGCCAAGCGCGGTCGCCGCCCCCTGCATGAACACGACAACCATCTGATAGCGGATTGCGACGAGCGGCGACGAGCCGGCGAGAATCTGACCCGTCATCATGCCGGGCAGTTGCACCAGACCGACGGTCATCATCCCGTTTACGGTAGGGATCATCGCCGCCCGAAGCGACGCGCGTACCATTGGTTGCACGGCCTCCCGTCCGGAGAAGCCGAGAGCGAGCCTCGCCTCGATTTCATCCGAGCGAGCCCGCAAATCGCTCTGCAAACGGTCGCCGGCAAGCGCGGCGCTCGTCATCGAGTTGCCGAGGATCATGCCTGCGATAGGAATGATATACTGAGGTTCGTACCAGGGTCGTACCTGCACGACGACGCCGATCACGTACGCGAGTGTCGCGGCTGTCGAGACCGTTAGCGCCATCGCGGCAATCCACGTCGCGCCCGGCAGTGGCTTTCCGAGACGAGACACCGCCGCCTGCGTCGCCACGCCCGTCATGACGCCGAGGATCAAGAGTGATCCAGTACCAACGCGCGGCTGCGAACACCGCCGCGAGGATGAGACCAACGGCATAAAGCTGAACGATGGCGCGGACTGTGCCGATCGCGAGATCGCGCTCGAGTCCGAGCGACTGGCGAACCGACACCACGATGATTGCGCCGACGAGGACGAGCGCCATCGCCAGTTGCCAGACGGACAGATCGATGATATTCGCGGTCGAGCTCACGTCCGACCGCTCCGGCCGGCCATCTTCTCGCCCGCCAGAAACGCCTGAAGGCGCGCGTCCAACGCGGCGCCGGCGTCGGAACCGTCGAGCGACTGGAACGCCTCGACGCGCCCCTTGATCAGATAGAGCAAGCTCGCCGCCGAGCCTACGGACAAGATCAGGCTGGTGCGTCACCGCGACGATGCTCAGGGCACGCGCCGCGCGAAGTCGCGAGATGGTCTCAACCACGAGGAGCGCGTTGGGTGGATCGAGCGCCGATGTCGGCTCGTCGAGGAGGAGCGCTTGCGGGTCGCGCAGCAGCGCCCGCGCGATCGTCACGCGCTGCTTCTCGCCTCCGGAGAGCGTCGCGGCCTCGCGGTCGAGAAGCTTCGACTCGAGCCCGACTTCATCGAGTGTCGCTGCCAGTCGGTTCTCCGAGAAATCGCCTGGTACGCCGACAGGGCGGATGCAGAGATTGTCGCGGACCGTTCCTTCGAACATCACCGGCGTCTGCATGACGAGCGCGACGCGACACCGGAGCTCGCGGGGATCGAACGATCGGGTGTCACGGCCATCGAATCGCACCGTGCCGGACGTCGGCTCGACGAGACGGTTGAGACAGCGAAGCACACTCGACTTCCCGGATCCGGACGGGCCGACGAGCGTGAGCGCATGCCCACGCTCCACGCTGGAAGGAGACATCGTTCAGGATCTCCACTGCGGGATGGCCGCGACCATCCGGATAGGCGAGCGAGAGATGATCGACCTCGAAAATCGGATCGTTCTCGTTCTCGTCGTAGGCGGGAGGCACAACTCGGCCGTGGCGCACTCTAGCTTCCTTCTGCAGAATAGTTATCCCGCCAAACTTTCGCAGGTGTCATTGATCCAACCCTTGGGCTTCGGAATCCTCATGCCGTGTGAGCCATCGACAACGACCGCCCAGACGAGTAACAGGAATACAGGAATGAAATGAATACCCGAGGCAGATGTAGGGCGGTGCCTTGCCATGACAGCCAACTATTAACCGAGCCGCTGTAGGCGAGGACAAACGCCCGTCGGCCCTTCTCCTGGGATGACCCCATTAATGAAATCCGGTTCGGCTGCAATATTCACTAGCTATCCCAACTTGTCAACGCTTCTGGGTGGCGCCAAATACCGCCGGCATCGGCGGCCGATCTCCCTAACGCCTCGCAGTGTATCTCCGTCTAGACCATCGTAAAACGGTAGGATTGAACTGATCACTGCTACAGACCAACTAATGTCATCAGTTAGCTGTACGACACGCTCACGAATACCTTGACCACACAGCGGAACCCCCGACATGATTTGTTAGCGGCAAAGCGATCTCAGCTCGGGCGTAGGCGGCGCGAGGCTTCGCGCGAAAGCCGCCCCTCAACTTGGGTTTGAAATCGGAATGGCAGATCCCTGCCGGGACCATTGTCGGTCTCTGCGGGAAGTCCTTAGTTCATTGCCATTTTCAACCCTACCCGCTACTGCTGTCTGTTGACGCAACGGTGGGTATCAACTATGGGGTCGCGATGATCACACGGTGGAATCGCGTGCCCTCGTAAGCATTACATCGTGTATGACTTGATCGACGAAAAGGAACAAACCAAAACGTCCCAAATCACATCAAAGCCAGCATAGGTCCAGAGTTGGTCGTCGGGTTAAGGTAAGCTTCTAACCGCCCATACCAGTAGAAGACATCGGCTCTAGTGCATTAGCCGATCCCTGAATACAACTTTTAAAAAGGCAATGTCTCGGCAACCTCAATCCGGTTCAATAAAGACACCGGCGGGTCGAGTTCCCGCATCTTCCCGAATACTGCCGGTTGCTCCCTGCTTAGCCTCGAACCTTTCAAGAATGTAATGTTTGGGCAACCTCCAGGCAATGTTGCTGGAATAGGCTCCGGCCAGTCCTCATACATTTGATCCTGGTGAACTGCGTGGCACTTTAAGTGCCTGGTGAGCTTTAATGCTATCGGGTTGTTGGCCAATTCATTCCTCGAGAGTTTGGCGGGCGACTTATGTCGTCAGCATGCTTCTAGTTTTTTCCTATATTCTCTTCGACGTACTTGATCTGGACGGGTCAAGCTTCCTTAGGATGCTGGCTCCAGTGAAAAGAACTGTCACCGTGGCCGTTGTGCCCTCTGACACACAGATTAATTATTCCTCTGAACAGTCAGAACCGTGCGGAGATAACTCGCCCCTGTTCCAGGATAGATCAGCAAAATGTAGTCGGCCGCCGTTGGCCAAAACCTTAAGATCCTCACCACTCGGTACAACTCGGTCCCACGGCTACCGAGTGGGCCTCGCACGAAATTCTCTTCCGGACTCCTCTCCTTATTTGTAACGGTTGTTTTTTCATTGATCACGTGAAGACAGCTCCGACCGCCTGTTTCTCAAAGCGTTCGTGGCTGTAAACAGTCGATTCAGATTTTTTGATACATCGCAACTAAAAGGAGGCAACAAAATGTTTACAACATATTCTTCTGGCTCTTCACAGGATTCACTCCACGCAGAAATCGGCCGTCGCCCGCAATTCGGGCCACGGCGGACTCGACTCGCCGTGCTCGTCGCGGCCTCGGCGCTGTTCGGCGCCGTGTCGCCTCGCGACATCCGGCCCAGCACTCGCCGCAGTGCACCGGCCCAGGGGCGCCGACCACAACGCAGACCCAATGCCTGACCGCGGTTCAAATCCCGGGCAACCCGCTGCGGTCGTACGACATTAGCTGGGTCAATCCGAATCGCGCTGAGTACTACCTGGCCGATCGCTCGAACTCGGGCATCGACGTCATTAACACCCAGAATCTCACCTTCAAGAGGACCATCCCCGGTTTCGTCGGGATCGTGCTCAACGCCGCCGGCGCGGTGGACAACAACCACTCCGGGCCCGATGGCGTCGTTTCGCACGGCAGATGGCTCTATGCCGGTGACGGCGACAGCACGCTCAAGGTGATCGATCTCAATGCGCCTAACAAGTCCGCCATCCAACAGTCCATCCCCACCGGCGGCACCACACGGGTCGACGAAATGGCGTTGACGACGGACGGTAAATTGCTGCTCGCCGCGAACAACGCCGAGGACCCGCCGTTTGCGACACTATTCATAGCGAATGGCGACGGGCAATTTAGCAATGTCGCCATTATCACCAAGATCACTATTGACCCCACAATCGTGCCGGAAGGCGCCGGTTTATCGATGGAGCAGCCGGCATGGGACCCGAAGACCGAGCGCTTCTATGTGTCGATTCCGATCATCGCCAACAATCCGGCAGGCTGCAATTTCGATGCTGATGCCGGCGACATCACCTGCGACGGCGGGCTGCTGGTGATTGATCCGACGATGCTCTCGACACCGACTGCGGTGTTAGGCGCCTTCGATCCGGCGACGAACACCGGCGTTGTGCCGCTGCACGCGTGCGGCCCGAACGGCGCCACGGTCGGACCTCATGACAATCTGCTGCTTGGGCTGCACTCCGGCGAACAACCCGAGCAACGCGACCACGCTGGTCATCAACGCCACGACCAAGAATTTTGCCAACATCGGCAATATCGTCGGCTCCGATGAGGTCTGGTTCAACAAGGGCGACAGGCGCTACTACACGGCCTCCAACAGGAATTGCAAAACAACGGCACCCTGTCCAAACGCGAACCAACAGGCGGCCGTGCTCGGCGTCATCGACGGCACCAGCGTTCTGATCGAAACCGTTCCGCAATCCTCCGGGTCGCACTCGGTGGCGGCGGACTCAAGCGCAACCTTATCTTCGTTCCGCAATCGGCGCCTGTCGCCGTGGTCGGGGCCGGCGGTGACACTACTGACGTGGGCGCGGGGATTTGCGGCAGCACTAACGGGTGTATCGGTGTCTACGTCCATGATGTCGATTAGGACAAGGACCATCACGACAGGGATCGGGACCGGCGATAGGACTAGCCTGCCGCACCCGCAACGGAAGTAACTTGTCGCGGATTTAGAGAAACAGGGGCCGGTTATCGCCGGCCCTTGTTCATAAAGCCTAGTCGCACGATCGAGTAGGCTGCTACCGGGTCTCAGGGGCAACTCTTGTGCTCTCGGTGCCGGCACGTGAAAGGAATTTCCTATCGTTAAAAAAATCTTGAGAAGGAGGCTACACATGAAGACCGTCATCCGTAGCGCCTTGCATGCCCTGGTGTTGCTGGGCGTCCTAGCCGTCGACGTTGCGCTCGCCGGAGAGACGTTCATCCTGGCCACCGGACGAAGGGATCCGCGGATCTATGCGATTGACTTCAATGCGGCGTTGAAATCGCGGAACAACAACACGCCGAACGCCATCGTAAGCCGATCCAAGGTTCACCAAGACCGCCTCGATGGCACCCTGGTCGGTGATCCGGCGAACCTCGTTCTTAGCGAGGACAACCGGACGGCGTACGTGATTAACCATCACGGCGCGGTGAACAACGCCGAATTCCTCCAGCATGGCGGGCGCGGAAGCGTCTCGGTGATGGACGTGAAGAAGATGATCAGCGCAAGATTCGACAATACCGATCGCGCGCTCGAGCGAAACTACGATAGCGGCTACTTCGGCGCGGTAGGCCTTCTGGTCCTCCCGGAGCTGCTGCTGGTGAGCCACTCGGAAAACTGGCTGACCGAGGACGGCTCGAACCGAATCAGTCTCATCGATCGAAAAACCGGCAGCCGCCGCGGGCAAATCGAGATGGCGCTCGGTCACCCGCCGCACCCCTGTCCCGACTTTCCCGTTCCTTTCGTCTCGCCGACGCCGCCCCGGTGGTGCCGTTCGAAGCCCCCGACCCGCTGTTCGGCTGTTGGCCGAACCCGGAGTTCCTCGCCCTCGGTCACGCGAGCGATGGAAAGACCTATCTCTTTTCGGGAAACGCGGGCACCGATGATGTGTCTGTGATGGATCTACAGAATGCGCTCGCGGGCGTTCCGGTGGTCGAAGTCGCGCCGCGCATTCCCGTCCAGGCTGGCCCCTTCGGCATCAAGGCAAGTCCGGACGGCAAATTCATCGCTGTCACCGCTCGCGAACGGGCCGATATCGACTTCGAGGGGAACACGATCTCCATCATCGACGTGGATCTCGCCAGCATGGGCGCGCCGAACGCCGAGGTGGCCCGGGTCCAGGTCGGAACCGACGATCCCAACGGCCAGACGCGGCCGTTCACGCTCGCGTGGACGCCCGACGGGCGAGAGATCATCGTGGCTAACTATCGATCGAACAACGTGTCGATCGTCGACGTTCGTCGAGCGCTTGCGCACGATCCCCACGCGGAGGTTGCGCGCATTGCGGTTGTTCGCCCGCCCGAGTCCAACGGCACTATCCTACCGGGCAATCCGAAGGGGACGGCGGTCACGGCGAACGGACGATTTGCGGTGGTTTCCGGCGGGCCTCGACTCGCCCCGGACGCTCCCCGAGCGGTACCGTGTGGGTGATCGACCTTCGTTCGCGCGCGGTCGTCGCCACCGTGACGGGGGTCGGCAATGACCCGTACGGTCTCACCATCTTCGAGGGGGATGAGAACTGAGGAGACGTTTTGAGCTACGAGCGTCTCCTCTTGGGCTGCATCCTGGCCAACAACCCGAGCGATTCGACACGCTCGTGAATAACGCCACGACCAAGCATTTTGCAAACAGCGGCGGCATCGTCGGCTCGGACGAAGTCTGGTTCAACAAGGGCGACAGGCGCTACTACACGGCCTCGAGACATGCCCCACAAGCTCGGGCCGTTCTACCGCCTAACTTTCAAAAATGTAATGTTTGGTTAATTTCCAGGCAATGTTCTTGGAATATTTTGGTATTTTGGGATTGATCTGGTAGGACTGCGTGGTGCTTAACAGCGGGGTGAGTTTCTGATTCCATCCGCGTGGACAATTCATTCTTCGATAGTTTCGCGGGCGATTTATCTCCGTCGGTGTATTTCTAGTTTTTCCTATATCTTTTTCGATGTGCTCGATCTCGATGGGTCGAACTTTTCCAGGCTCTTCACGCCAGTGGAAAAAATCATCATCGTGGCCCTGGTGCCCTCCGGCACGGAACTTAACATGTCCGCCGGAACAGTCGGAACTTTACCGCGATATCTCGGTCCTGTTTGCAGATAGATCAGCGGAATCCAGTCGGCCGCCTTGGGCTGAACTCTTAAGAGCCTCGCCACTCGGTACAGCTCGGTCCCACGGCTATCGGGTGGGTCTCGCGCGAAATTCTCTTCCGGACTCCTCTCCTTATTGGTAACAGCAGTTTCTTCATTGATGACTTGAAGACAGCTTCGACCGTCCTTTCTGTAGTCGTGGCTGTAAACCGTCGATGCAGATTTTCGATACATCACATTTAAGGGAGGCAACAATGAAAACACTGAAAGCGATTAAGAACGGTACAGAAAGTCATTTCGGTATGTTCTTGGTTGATGCTGATGGTGCTCGTGAGCAGTACGGCTTCGGTTCTAGCAGATCAAGATTCCGATGATACACCCAACTTTGGGGTGAGAGGGAATAGGATTACGTCTAACTGTGTCATCGACGGTGGCGTTCTCGTCATCCCGCAGGTTCCTCCTCCTCCAACACCGTATCCCCAGCCCCATGCGAAGGCAAAGTTCTCGCTCTCGACGCGAGCCCGAATGCCCGCTGGAGCGTGGACATTAGTTGGTTCGATCCAACAACGCAGAAGCTATATTTGGCCGATCGCAACAACGGTGGTGTTGATATAATTCGATACAAAGAGCGAAACGGCGGTCGGGTTCGCCGGTGGATTTGTTGGCACTGGCTGCCCCGGAACTCCAAACTGTTTGCCCGCCCCACCCGCCAACTCAGCGGGGCCCAACGGGGTATTGACGACGACAAGCCCGCGCCAACTCTGGGCTGGAGACGGAGATGGCGAGTATACGAGTTTATAGCCTGGATAGAAACGGTTTACCCACGTCCAGTAATCCGCTTAGAATCATTTCGGCCTCCGAAACCGGGGCTCAACGTCGTGCAGATGAGCTGGCCTATGACCCAGACCATCAGTTGATTCTGATGGCGTGGGATGATGATTTGGATCTATTCATCGCTCTTATTTCGGTCTCTTCAAACCCGAATAACATAAACGTAGTGAAACAGATCTATTTTAGAAGCCCCAATCCCTTGAATCTGCCTTGCCCCATAGGTGGTTGTTCCACAGGTGGTATAGAGCAGGCTGCGTACGACCATACGACGCGTAAGTTTTATCTTGCTGTACCGGCGAGCGAAGGACATCCGAACGGGGAGATCGCGGTGATCGATCCGAATATCCAAGGAGGTCGTCGACGCCTTTGACGCAACCGGTACGGGTTCGGCGGACGGCGTGCCCTGTTTTCCACACGGTTTGGCGGTAGGTCCCCGGCAGAATCTGCTGCTGGGTTGCAGCGGTGATGGTGCAACCGGGACTCAAATGATATCCATCATCATGAAGGCGACGACCGGCAAGGTCCTTCAGACCTTCACTCAGTTGGGCGGTTCTGACGAGGTATGGTACAACCCAGGGGACAACAAGTATTACCTGGCCCTGTCGAGTTGGACATCGACCGGGAAAACAGGTACGCGGCAATCCCATCTCAAGTCTTGGCATCATCGATGCTGGATCAAGGACAGTGGCCCGAGCGGACCGGAATGGATCCAGAACATTTTAACGACCAGGACGCTCCCATTCGGTGGCGGCGGGCTTCGGTTTTGCCTGTGAACGCGACGATCGTGGTCGTGGTGACGACAAACATGGCAGCAAGTGCGACGACATCGTCCGTAAGCACGCTTATGTGCCTCTGACGATCGTGCCGATTCCTCTTAGCACCGACGGCGACGCTAAACGAGACCGGAGGTATCGGCATTTATGGACGTCTTCCGTAAAGCACGATAGGCACAGTGATTAATATGTGTGCGGAGAATAGCATCCTGAAACCAAAAGGGAGGGGCTTCTACGCCCCTCCCTCTCCGTCTGACTCTCCTTCAAAGAGAGCTCAGCGCTTCTTATAGACGCTCTGAATGAAACCGGAGTTTTCGAGCTTGTTGATAAAGCTTGCATCCATGACCGTTTCCGGGCGCACAGTCGCTAATTTGGGATTGGTCGAAGTCAATATGGTGTGTAACTTTTTCATCCCGTCCAGGTTGGGATAAGGAACCCGCTCGTACGAACTGGATACTGATTGGTAGACCTTCTCAACGTCAGCCGGATTGCTCAGGCGCAGCTTGGAAGCCAGGACGCGCCTCACGACTTCCTTGTTTGCCGGCTCGACGACAAACGCGATTCCTTCGATCAGCGCTTTCAGATAGGCCTCCACAAGCTGCGGCTTATTGGCAGCCGTGCGGCGCGTCGTTAAGACCAGCGTTTGCGGCATGGTGACGCCCGAGCCTCTAAAATTGAACAGCGCGGGATAACCTTTTTGACTGTACAAGTCGCCAATGGCACCTCTAAGCGCCGTGGCGTCGACGGCGCCGGACTCCAGAGCCAGCCGGCGGTTGATCTCCGTGCCGGGAATAGTAACCAGGTTGATCTTCGCCTGCTTTGGCTCCAAGTCCAAACTTTGCAAGGCAAGTAGCGTAACCATATGCGAACTAGAACCTGGCCCGCTAGTGGTTATCTTCTTGCCCCTGAGATCCTCCGGCTTTTTGACTTCAGGCCTGGCGGTCAAGGTATAGTCGAGCTTCTGAAAAAATTGGCGACGCAGATGACGTCGGCCCCGCTGACGGCGGCGTCGAGGATGTGTCCGGGGCCGCCCAAACCCATGTCGATCTCGCCCGAGAGCAGCGCGGCGATCGTCAATGTTCCGTTGGGCATGACGACGTACTGCAGATCGAGCCCATGCTTTTGAAAAATACCCTGCTCCTTAGCGACCCACACCGCGGTGATACTATCGCTCGTCATAGCTCCGGCAAAGTTAGTCTTTACGGTGGCCGTATGGCCAATGCATGGCGTAAAGAGCATCAAGCAAGCAAAGATCAAGAGTCCCCTTGGGAAATTTGTTTTCAAGTTGGTGCTCTCCCGTAATAGCGCATAGTCTGATTTATTGGCGCGTCCTAGTAAGGCAGGACAGCGGAGCAGCAATTCTCCGGTGACGTTACATACCCATAGAGCCTGCTGTCAATATGATTTTCCCGTTGGACATTTACGCCGCCTAGTTTGTAGTCTCGAGCTTTCGAGTCTTAGAGTTCGTGAGAGGTAGTGCATGAATCAAATGGTTTTCATTCATGGCCCCGGCGCGGGAGGATGCGCCGACTCATTCGTCCATCAGCTCAAATATTATCCAGGCAGTCTCGCACCGACGCTGCCTGGTCACCCGGACGGAACGGCCTGTCCCAATGTGGAACGATATACTGAATGGTTGAGGGGCTGGTTGTGGTCCAAAGGTAAGCAGAAAGACTTGGTGCTGGTCGGTTTCACCTTGGGAGGTTGTATCGCGCTTCAGTATGGCCTGGACTACCCGGATGAGGTCAAAGCACTGGTATTGATGACCACGGGCATGCGGCCCAGGGAGCGCCGGCCGGGCACTTTAGAGTTTCGGCTTAAGGCGGCAGAAGATCCTGAAACTTATCGGCAATGGCTGGACACCATGCGGCACCAGTTTCTGTTCATGACGCCGGAGCTCGGCGAACATCTCGTCGAATGCCATCGCAAGGTCGGGCCGTTGTCACAGTACCGTGACTTTGTGGCCTTGGATCATTTCGACGTCCGGGAGCGAATCCATACTCTCAGGGCGCCACTTCTCCTGATTCGCGGAGCCGACGATCCCAACTCATCTCCAGAGTATGAACTGGAGATCCATCAAGCCGTCCCCGGCTCGCAATACATGAAGTTCAAAAATGCCGGGCATTTTCCTTTTGCAGAAAAACCCGAGGAAGTTAATCGAGCCATTGATGAGTTCCTGGCATCCCGGACCTGATCCTCGCGAACTAGCAGGCGACCGAAAAGACGTTCAGCACACTTCGTCGGTAGTCGAGTCATAAAAACGCGACTCCCTAACGGATATGCCGCGCGCTGGGAAGCGCGACGTGGATCGCAACCATGGCTAGAGTGCCCGTTAGGCTCATCAACATTACCGCCCACGGCGTACCCCAGACGACCGCTAGAGCACCGATCAGCATGCTGCCTAACGTCATCACGACGTTGCTCATGTGAAAAATGGCCATGGTTCGGCCGCGGAATTCGGAAGGTGAATAGGTTTGAATGATCGTTTGCACGAGGGCGTGAGAACACACGTTGGCGAAACCTACGATCACCATCAGCGCCATGGATAGCTGAAACCAGGGCGATGCCGCGAAGGCCACAACACTGATCCCGTATAGGGCCACACCTCCCAACATGAAGATCCCCCTGGGCATGCGATCGCCGAAGAACGCGATGATGATTGCGCTGCCGAGCGCGCCGACTCCCATAGCAGTCAGAAGCAGCCCCTGGCCCGTAGCCCCGACGTCAAGAATGTCTCGCGCAAATACCGGCAAAAGGGTGGTAAAGGGCACGATGAATAAAGACGCCAACATCACGACGAGCAGGCTGGTGCGAACGGCTTCGTTCTTCCAACTGAATTTCCATCCTTCGATGATGCTCCGGCCGAGGAAGCGCCATGACCGGAGTGACCCCGACCGGGAGAAGAGCGCTCTGCGGGCTGAAGTTGCGCGGTCCAGACTGTCGCCAAAAGATAAAATACGGCCTGGGTCGCATACGAGCCGGCGGTACCGAACGTCGCGATGAGCACTCCCGCCAGCGCTGGGCCGGTGCTCCGCGCCACGTTAAAAATAATCGAGTTGAGGCCAATGGCGTTGGTCAAGTGGCTGGAGGGCACGAGATCGGCGATCATCGCCGCACGGGCCGGCTGCTGAAAAGTTTGGACCACTGCCATGCCGAAGGCGGTCGCGTACACATGCCAGGCCTGGATCTGGCCGGTGACGATAAGCAGAGCCAACGCGGCCAACATCAAGCCGTCAATAACCTGGGCGACCAATATCTGCGTCTTGCGCGAATAGCGATCGGCGGTACTCCGGCCACTGGGGATAACAAGAGAGTGGGAATGGCCTGAACGCCGCGCACCAAACCGAGCTGAAGCGCCGAATCCGTCAGTTCGTAAATCAGCCAACCGCGAGCCACTTGATCCATCCAGAACGCCATGGACGTGAAAGAATGCCCCAGCCAGAGCAAACGGAACTCACGGTGGCCCAGTGCTTCGACGGCGCGAAGTTGAAGGAAGGCGTTAATCGCTGAACCCAGATTTGACTCCGTAGCCGGCCAAAGGCAGACGAGCTTTCCCGATGTCTTAAAACCAAGCGATGTTTGCGTATATCACGCATGAAGAGGCAGCGTCCAGTTGCGCTGGTATCGATGCAGATGGAAACATCGGTTGAGGTGGCGCCTCTGTTTGGTTGATCTAGCCTATCTGTTTTGCTTGCGCCGCGGGCAGACGGCTGGGATCACTGCGGGTTCGCCGGCATGAATGAGTTGAGCACGTTCCGCCCACGAACGCGACGTTCTGGCTCGGCATGAATCAGTCTTCGCCTGGCGGCTGTCATCTGCTACGCGCTTCAGAAAAATGGCCTGGACAGCGAGCGAGCGACGTTTCGTCTTCAGCCAGGAGTCCGGCAGGCGGCTTGCGGCGATGGCGTCGGAAATCGTTGCCAACGAAGCTAAGATATTTCGCACCGAGGCTCGAAGGAATGCGCGAGCTGGTCGAATCTGGTCGGCGTGAGAAGCAACAGCACGATGATACCACCCGCTCGTTCATCGCTCAACTCGAGGTGATCAGGCTCATAGCGCTTTCATCCGGGCATGTATCGCTACAAAGCGATAGAGATTTGCCAAGCACGGCAAAGTTCGCTCAGCTCGATGACCAAAACGGTCAGCGGCAGTATGCCGCGCACTTGCAAAGTTCCGCGACCGACATTGCAGGGCATTCAGGCGGTGATCGACAGCGGCATGGTCGGAAAAATTGATATCAAAGCCGACAGGATCGTGGATTTCTCCATCGTGGACGAGCTGGAAAAAGCGGATTCATCGATTCCGTCTACAAAGGATAACTCTTCACTACTGCGTCAGTTCTTCATACACTAACGGCCTTTCCGGTTGAAATCGGATCAGACGATTTTCTAATCCACTCACACGCAAGCATGCAGCCACAGCCTAATCTTTACGGACTTGACGTTTTGTTCAGCAGAGCTTGCTACCCGCGCCCAGTGGATCTCACGCGACTTGTCTTGCAAGACGTGTAGCGAAAATGCTCCGCATCGTCGGACGCGCCTCGCGGTGCGTTTATTTAGGTGTAGCCTAGTTCTTCACCTATGAGGCGTTTGACTCGGCCACCGAAGGAGTATCCCTACAAGCTCTTGCGTCATTTCCCCACGGGAAATGAAAATTCCTGGAATCTAAACGAGTTTATTATACTTCGTTCCTGGCACATGTCTTGCTCATCTCCTGTATTGGTTAATGTGTCGATAGTTACCGCCACGAGTTGCGTCCCAACACTGGGATCACGCCCATCGGAAATTGGGGCAAGGGACAGATCAAATTGGTCGAGATTCCCAGTCCAAAGGAAGTCAACGATAACATCGTCGCCTATTGGGTTCCCAAGAATCTGCCGCCGCTGGGTCAGCTCATCGAAATTGCATATCGCATTCATTTTCAGAGCGAAGATTTCCTGGACGCCGCTTCCGGTCGTGTAACCGCTACGCGGGTAGGCGCCGGCGTGCCGATCTCTGTTCCGAGCAAGAGGATTTTCGCCTGCTTCACTCCCGCACCGCAGTGCTAATGCCTATATGTAATGAAAATGTCGCCCGCCTTTTTGCCGGGCTCGAAGCCAGCTATCGCTCGCTGGCGGCTACTTCAGAGCTGCGCCACTTTGATTTCTATGTCTTCAGCGATACCAGAGATCCGGACAGACAAGTCGAAGAGGAAGTCGCGTGGGCACAAGGGCGGCAAACAAGGGCGATGAAGAATCCAACCGTTCGTGCGGCTGATCGTTCATCGAGCGCGGAAGTGTCTTGGCAAACAATCTGAAAAAGAATCTCTAGGCAATCAACGGCTCCTTCTCGACCCTGCGAGGCGATGGCGCGAAGTGAAGAAAACTATCATACACCACGGGGCAACTCGTCCTTGCAAGTCGCGAGTTCGCGCGATAGGTTTCTCCCCAGGTATGTACGGCAAACATTTTGGATTGGTAGAGCTACCCTTTAGCGTCACTCCCGATCCTCGTTTTTCGTATGTCAATTCAGATTATCGGGAAGCTTTCGCTACCCTGCGCTACGGTATCGAGACCCGCAAGGGCTTTATCGTCATTACCGGCGAGGGCGGGAACCGGCAAGACGACGCTGCTCAGAAGGCTCATGCACACTGTGGAGGCCACCGTCCATACGGCCTTTATTTTTAACACTCATCTTAGTTTCACAGAATTGCTCCGACTGGTCTTGAACGAGTTGGGGGTGGCGAACTCCGCACGCGACAAACAGACCCTGATGGCGCAGCTGAATGACTATCTGATCGAGCAACTCCATAAAGACCACATTGTCTCTCTGCTGGTCGATGAGGCTCAGAATTTAAGTGATGAGATGCTCGAAGAACTGAGGCTGCTCTCAAATCTGGAAACCGACAGGGCCAAGCTGATCCAAATTGTGTTGATGGGTCAACCCGAGCTCGAACGAAAGCTCGAGCAACCGAAACTTCGGCAACTCAAGCAGCGGGTGGCCGTTCGCAGCCGGTTGGCTCCCCTGAGGAGCGATGAGGTGGCTTCCTACATTAATTCTAGACTTCAGACCGTCGGTTATGAAGGCAATGAACTCTTCGACCTTGGGTCGGTTCAGAAAATAGCTCTGTACTCGAAGGGCATTCCCCGGCTCATCAATGCGATCTGTGATAATGCCCTGCTGATCGCCTATGCAACCTCCCAAAGCAAGATCTCAGCAAAGATAATCGATGAGGTGGCGCGCGACCTGCAACTTATGGAACCGTCTCAGGTCAAAACGGTGGAGGAGCGAAAGGAAGCTCCCCGGCAGACGAAAGCACAATATGACAACAAGCCGTCGCGATCAGATTTTGAGGAATTTCCGCTGGGTATGGGACAACCAACCCGCAGACTCCACGGAAAGAGGAACTTAGCAGGGCTGGGGATCGGAATCCTGCTGGGAGTTGTCACGTTAGCTGCCACCGGTGTCTCACTCTATTCGCAACAAATCGGTTCCCTTGCCGCTTTGGGCGTCAACATCGAAGACCTGGTCGGCGTACGCTTGAAAAATCTCTTCGGGGCTCAGGTCATGCCGGCCCCGGAACCCATCAAAGACATAGCTCCGGAAAGAGTTACGGCTGAAGAGCCTCATATCCCAACGGCTACCCTGCAAGTGCCGGAGTTATCGGCGTCAGATCTAAAGCAGGATGATGTAGCCGGTGGAAAAATAGAGAACGCCGGCAAGTCGCCAACGCCTCCAACTGAAGCAAGCAGTCTTAAAGCGGAAAGCAGTACAACCTCTCCCGATCAAATGGCAATGTCCAAAACCAGGAAGCAGACTCAGACCTCCTCCTATAACGATGCGCCTGTCACAGCGGAAAAACTGGAATTCGAAATACACAAGGCCATCCACAACCGTGCGATAAGAGGCGTCGAAGTCTCTGTTAGAGACGGCACGGCTTATCTTACCGGCCAAGTTGCGACCGAAAAACAAAAACTCGCGGCTGCGCAAGCCGCCCGTAGTGTTCCCGGCGTCAAGGAGGTGCGCGACCAGGTAACAGTAAATTCTCCTATTACCTCGTATGATGGCGAGGGTTGAAACAATACTAGAATAGCATTGAGCGGGTCTGGTCATCAGGTAAGTTTCATAAACCAAAAGACTCGATTCAGCTGAGGAAATATTCGGATTTGGGCTTATGCAAACTGGCGGCAGTCGCCGGACCTGGGCCAAGGAAGAACAGAATGAGAAGTGTGGCAGCCAACGGATCGGTGCTATCGTCAGCCGGGTAAAGAAATTCTTAGGAATCTCTTCCGTTGAAGGCATTCTTGTGATATTGACTAAAACGGCTTTCTGTTCGAGAGCAGTACACCTGGTTAAACCCAACGCAGTGCTCCAATAGATTGGACGGTATGTACGGCAAACATTTTGGATTGGTAGAGCTACCCTTTAGCGTCACTCCCGATCCTCGTTTTTCCTATACCAACTCTCTTTATCGGGAAGCATTCGCTACCCTGCGTTACGGCATCGAGGCCCGCAAAGGCTTTATCGTCATTACTGGCGAAGCGGGAACCGGCAAGACGACATTGCTCAGAAGGCTGATGCGCACTGTGGAGGCCACCGTCCATACGGCCTTTGTTTTTAACACTCATCTTAATTTCACCGAGTTGCTCCGACTGGTCTTGAGCGATCTGGGAGTAGCCCACTCCGCAAACGATCGGCTGACCTTGATGGCGCGGCTCAACGACTATTTGATCGAGCAACTCCATAAAGACCACATCGTCTCCGTGCTGGTCGACGAGGCTCAAGATTTAAGCGACGCGATGCTCGAAGAGCTGAGGCTGCTCTCAATCTGGAAACCGACAGGGCCAAGCTGATCCAGATTGTGTTGATGGGTCAACCCGAGCTGGAACGCAAGCTCGATCAACCGGAGCTGCGCCAACTCAAGCAGCGGGTGGCCGTTCGCTGCCGGTTGGCTCCCTGAGGAGCGATGAGGTGGCTCCTTACATTAATTCTAGACTTCAGACCGTAGGCTATAAGGGCAACGAGCTCTTTGACTTTGGGTCGGTCCAGAAAACAGCTCTGTACTCTAAGGGCATCCCCCGGCTCATCAATGTGATTTGTGATAATGCCCTGCTGATCGCCTACGCAACCTCTCAAAGCAAGGTCTCGGCAAAGATCATCGATGAGGTGGCGCGCGACCTGCGCCTCACAGAGCCGCCGCCTCAGGTCAAAGCGGCCGAGGAACGAAAACCCACTTCCCGGCAGGCAGGCTATGACGATGAGCGGTCGGAGGCTGAGGAATTTCCGGCGGCCTTAAAACACTCGTTGCGCCAACCCCAGGACAAAGCGTAGCTGGGCGGGAGTGGCAATCGCAGTCGGGCTGGCCGTGATAGTCCTGGCCGGCACCGTACTCTACTCCCAACAAAGCGGCTCCCTTGCCGCTTTCGGTGTCAACATCGATGACCTCGTCGGCGTACGCTGGAATCCCCCTACTCCCAGGCCCCGGATAATATTAACCAAGACAACATTGCTCAATCACATATGCCTCATCTCCAAGTGACCGCGTCCCGACCTTCCGAGTTCTTGACGGACAATCCGAGTGGCGACGGTATCACCGGTCCGGCAAGAAAAGATTCCGGCAAATCCGAACCCTCCTCAGCTAACATAGAGATCCAAAGCCCAAAAGCGGAATACCCACTGGCGAACTCACTAGAACCCAACCCAACCCAAACCGACGCTAAGCCCAAGCAGAAAGAACGAACCTACAGGGTTTTCGACGCTTCCTTTGTGCGCGACAAACCGCGCTCGGACGCCAACATCACAGGCATGCTAGAACCCGGCACCCGCATCAAAATACAGAGCAAGACGGGCGACTATTTCCGTGTTCGTTCTTTAGACAGAGATCCGATTAGCGGCTACGTTCATCGCGAGGACGCTTTCTTCGAGCAGACCAAGTAGCCATCCGATCATCAACTGCCCCCGTTTTGTCTTTCGAAGTCCATCGGCTCCATTCAATTAGCGTGCGCACCTAAGTTGGCACCCTGCCGAGGAGCTCAGTCTGGACATCCGACACCGGCACAGCCCGCGGAGGTTTGCCCAGCCGCGCCGCCAGTGCAGTGCACATGCCTGCGGCCTGACCCGTCGCCATGGATACCGGCATGACGCGGTAAGATCAATGTCCTCGTGGGTACTGGAGAAACAAAGCATGGGGCAACAAAGCTGTTGACACGATGTGAGCTTATCAAATATTTTCCGTTCACCTGCAACAATGCCCGCACACAACGTTGATCCTGGACACATTCTGTGGAGTGAGCTTCACAAAAGGAGAAAAAATGAATCAGCAAAAATCGCTTCTATCGAACATGACGTTAATGTTGATGATTCCTTTCATGACGATGATCACAACGGCGCTCATGCTTTCAGCCGTAACCGCGCAGGAACAATCTGCACCTGCCGGAGAGATGTTTGCGGCTCGTCCTCGAATCGACGTCCCGGTGTCGCTTTCTTTAGAGGAGGCCAGGGTCATGATCGATGCGGCCGTCGCCCTGGTTAAAGCGGAAAAAGGCCGGGCGGCCATCGCCGTGGTCGACTACAACGGCAACCTGATTTCGATGGACTCGATGGATGGCAACTCGAGATTCTGGGCGCGCTTCGCCGTCGGCAAGGCGGTGGGCGCGGTGGCTCTTACAGGTGGACACAGCCGTGTCGGCGGAGCAGGTCAAGACGAACCCCGCGCGGTTCCAAAGCGCGTTGAGTATGCTGGAGGGAGAGATCCTACTGATCCCCGGGGGCACGCCGCTGATCATCGATAACGTCGTGGTGGGCGGCGTCGGCAGCGCCGGACACCGGGGCGACGGCGACGTGCGCGCCGTCAAGGCCGCCATTGCCGCCTGGGAAAAATTTCGCCAGAGTCGCCGCTAGCTACCATTGCCCGGTGGCTGGCTCGCCTTTGAAAGGCCCGACGATTTCGCTGGTAACCCAGCCGCCATAGAATTCACCCGGTTGCGGCCGCACTCGCTCGCCGTCGACAAAGCATTCCACCCTGGCCGGATAGAAAGAGAAATAACCGGCGATCGCTGCAAACGCGGGGTCGGGATTCGGGTAACTCCAGCCTACCGATTGGGAAGGAGGCTGAGGGATTTTCAACGCCCAATACCGAGCGACGCCTTTCCACTCACAAACAGAACTTCCGGGCAAGGCTCCAACAGCTCCATGTGGACGCTATGAGGCGGAATGTAAAAGGTCGGCGGGCTCGCAGTCTCCAGAATCCGGTAGTTCTGGCGCGAATCGGCAATCACCAAATCTCCGAGTCGAACTTCGACCCGCCGCTGATCGACTCGGATTGCCGGCGGGCGGGGATAATCCCAGACCGACTCCCTGCCCGGCCCTAGGCTCCTTGGCAAACGATGGTCTCTCCTGACCTCGGTATTTCCACACTCGATCATCCCTTAGGTTCATAGCAGAACAGATCTTTGCTCTGATATTATCCCTTTGCCACTAATCTATGCTCCACCATCAAGCAACGATCTTGCACAACTTTGATGCCCGCCTTCGCCAGCGTCTCGGCAACGATATCGTTACGGATGCCCGATTGAAACCAAACGGCAGTTGGCATCTTGGCCAGAATCTCTTCGACGTGACCGTCGATATCCTGGGAGCGGCGGAAGACGTCCACCAGATCGATATTACCGGGAATCTCCGTCAGGCGACGATAGACTCGCTTGCCGAGGATTTCTATAACTTCGGGAAAGTAAACCGGCACGGGGATGACATCGCATCCCGCCGTCACTGAGATATTTCGGCACGTAGAAGGCAGGCTGATCTGCCTGCGCTTCTGTCTTAATGCCTAGAACCGCAATGCGTTGGGTTTTTAGGATTAAGTCACGTAAATCCGAAGGGCTGTCGATAAGGTTTTCTTTCCAATTCATGTCTGTAGTGTAGCAACAGATCGTTCTTGAATCGAACGATGACTAAACGAAATGCTGGACGCGCAAAAATTGGTTTCTTTCCAAGACCGCTTGACGCCTTATACTCTGCCGTACTAAGTCGTTCAATGAACAAGTCTCGATTAACAAGCCTGTTCATGTTTTGATTCACTTGGCGCTTGGCCGATGATGGCGAGCGCGAAACGGTAACGGTCCGCGTGGCTAGGATCAAATATCGGTATCGCCGATGGTCGGACTGTGAGGAAGAACAATGCATCCAAGGGAGATTACATGGCTGACTTCAAGGTAGTTGGTAGCTCTGTGCCACGTGCGGAAGGTGCAGACAAGGTTATCGGTCGCACTGTTTACGCAGCTGACGTCGCTTTACCAGGGACACTCTGGGGTAAAATCCTGCGCAGTCCCTATCCCCACGCCCGCATTCTGCATGTGAATACCGCGAACGCTCGTAAAGTTCCCGGCGTCAAAGCGATCGTCACCGGTGAAGACACCAGCGGACTTTACTTCGGCAAACAGATTCGCGACATGCCCGTTCTGTGCTGGGATACCGTACGCTTCGTGGGCGATCGTGTGGCTGCGGTGGCCGCCGAAACCCTCGACGCCGCCGAGGAGGCCACGGGCCTCATCAGAAGTGGAGTATGAGGAGCTGGCTGCGGTGTTCGATCCTCTGGAAGCAATGCAATCGAGCGCGCCGCGGTTGCATGCGGATGTCACCGCCTATGAAGGCGGGCCTAAAGATCTGCTCGCGGTGGATGTGCATAACGGACTGACACGGCTCTCCTGGCGCAAGGGCGACGTAGAGCAGGGCTTTCGCGCCGCGGACATTGTCCTGGAACACACGTTTCATATCCCCGCGCGCCACCAGGGTTATCTCGAACCCCACGCGGCAGTCGTCGCCATCGATAACGACGGCCGGATCCGAAGTGTCGGTATCGGCGAAAATCCGTTCGGGATTCGCAGCCAGCTCGCCAAAGCGTTGCGTCTACCGGAGGACCGAATCCGCATCAACGTCGTCAATGTCGGCGGCGAGTTCGGCGGCAAAGGCGACGCGAGTGATCTACCCGTGGCCTATTTCCTCGCGCGGGAGTCCGGACGCCCCGTTAAGATGGTGATGACTTACGCCGAGGAATTGACGGCAAGCAATCCCGCGCACCCGACTGTCATCACCATTCGCAGCGGCGTGAAACGCGACGGCCGCATCCTGGCGCGCTCGCTGCGCGCGGTTCATGCCAGCGGTGCCTACGGCGCCCTCAAATCCAATGCTTCTCTGGCCACGTGGCACTATGCCGGCGGTCAGTATCGCGTGGACAACGCCTTTTTCGAGTTTCTGCAGATTTACACGAATACCGTTCCCGGTGGGTACTATCGTAGTCCGGGCGCAGTGGCCACTGCCTTTGCCGTCGACTCCCATACCGACATGATCGCCAGAGAATTAAAAATGGACCCCGGAGAATTTCGCCTGAAAAACTTTATCGGAGAGGGAGAAGAAGACGCCGTCGGCCACCGGCTGCACCACGTGCGCTTCCGCGAGGTGCTTCAGGCCGCATTGGACAGCGCCGGCTGGAAAAGCCCAAGCCGGGTCCTAATTACGGCCGCGGCATTGCTCTGTCCGGGCGCCACATCAGTGGCGGGGACACAGGGCTTATTCTCACCGCAGAAACTGACGGCAGTTTCACGATCCTCAGTCCGACCGTCGATCAAGGCTCGGGGACGCACACGATCCTGCGGCAACTCGTGGCCGAAGAGATGCGCGTGCCCATCGACCGGGTAAGCGTCGTGATCGGCGACACGGACGTGACCCCGCGGGACGGCGGTGTACGGGCTAGTCGCGTGACCTACGTTGCCGGCAATGCCGTAATGCAGGCCAGTGAAAAATTGCGTCAACAACTTTTGGAGCAGGCCGCCCGAATGCTGGAGTGCCGCGCCGACGAGGTCGAGTTCGGCGACTCGAAATTCTGGCTCCGCCAAGATCGCGGACAGCAAATTACGTTGCGCCGCGTGGTCACTCAAGCGCCCAGCCCGCTTTCTGTCTCCGTTTATGAGGATTATCCTTTATCCTGAAGACATCTCTTACGTCTGCGCCCAGGTGGCGGAAGTCGAAGTGGACCCGGAAACGGGCGCGGTACACGTGCACCGCGTTGTCAGCGCCCATGACGTCGGCACCGTCATCAATCCCCTCACTCACCAAGGCCAAATTGACGGCGCCACGGTGATGGGAGTGGGCCAGGGAATCATGGAAGAGCTGGTCATGGAAAACGGCCGGGTGACCAACAACAATCTCGGCGACTACAAGATGCCGACGGCAAAGGACATTCCGGAACTGACAACCGTTCTCGTAAAATCCACAGGCGGCGTTGGGCCGCTGGACGCGAAGCCCATTGGAGAATTTGCCAACAATGGACCACCGGCCGCCATCGCCAATGCGGTCGCCGATGCAGTCGGAGTGCGCCTTTTTGAGCTACCGGTGACCGCCGAGAAGATCTATCGCGCCCTTAAAACCTAGCCAAACCTATTTGAAATTTGCGTTGTTTTGAATTACGGAATCGGAAAAGATGACTCGCGCAAAGACGCAAAGGACGCCAAGTTCGGAGAAACCGTAAGTTTTTTCTTTGCGCTCTTGGCGCCTTGGCGCGAAAAGATTTCTTGAAGTGGTTCTGTCAAGCATTTAAAGGGAAGAATCCAGCAATTCAGAAGGAGGTTCGATTGTGCTTAAGGATAAAGTAGTGATCGTCACGGGCAGCGCACAGGGCATCGGTAAGCATGCCGCGCGAACATTTGCTCAAGAGCAAGCTAAGGTTGTCATCGCGGATTTCAACGAAGACAATGCCAAGAAAACCGCCGCCGAACTCGGCAAGCTGGCTGAAACCTTGGCAATCCGTGTCGACGTGCGCGATGAAGACAGTGTGAAACGGATGGTCGACCAGGTCATCGACAGGTTCAGCCAGAATCGATGTGCATATTAACAACGCTGCTATCGTACCCCACTTTGCCTGGGGCATTCCGCGTTGGCCGCGCATCAGCGAGATGCCGATGGATTTCTGGAATCGCGTCGTCCAAACGAATCTCTATGGGACTTTTCTCGGGACCAAGCACGTGCTTCCGCACATGGAAAAGAGAAAAACCGGGCACATTATTAATCTCTACGGTGGCGGCGGCGTGAAACCGGCCGGCGCGTGTACATACATGGCGACCAAGGACGGAATTCGCACTTTTACGCGTTATGTCGCGGAAGAAGTCAGGGATTCGAACGTTTGCGTAGTGACTTTTTCACCCCGCGTGCCCATCGTGACCGAAACCGCTCCGGAGGAGGCGCTCAAACGTTTGCCGGGCCCAGACGTTCTTGGGAACGCGTTTGTGCTGGCGGCTCAGCTGCCCATTGAAAAGAGCGGCCAGTGTTTCGCGTACGAAGACGGCAAATTGGTAAATGAGCTGCCCAGGGAAGGATGAGGAGCGCTGCCGGTATGAACGTGACCCAACCTGAGGGAGAAACCAGCGATGCCAATCATTGATGCCGATGCGCATGTGATCGAGAACGAGTCTGCCTGGGACTACATGCTCGAATCGGAGCGTCGAGTTTCGACCAAGAATCGTCGGCGCGACCAACGGCGATCCCGCCGTGGACTATTGGTTCATCGACGGCAGGCTCATCCCGCGCAGCAATGTGGAGAAGACCCTACCGGAAGCAGCCCGGAACATGAGCGACCTCAGTATCCGAATCAAGCATATGGACGAGCTGAACATCGACGTCCAGGTGATCTACCCGACGATTTTTATTTTCCCCACGGCGCGGCGGCCGGAAGCCGATCTTGCGCTCTGTCGCAGCTATAACCGCTGGATGGCCGACATCGTCAAGAAAGCCCCGGACCGTTTTCGCTGGGTGGTGGTGCCACCTCTGCTCAATATGGATCGCGTATTCGAAGAACTGAAGTTCGGCAAAGAGCATGGCGCCTGCGGCATTTATCTGCGCGGGCTAGAGGCCGACCGGCGGCTCAGCGATTCCTACTTCTTCCCACTGTACGACGCGGCGAGCAAACTCAATCTGCCGATCTGCGTTCACTCAGCGAATGGCAGCATCGCATCCCACGATTTTTTCCTCGATGAGCCGGGCTTTTGCAAGTTCAAGCTCGCCGTGGTGGGTGCGTTTCATTCGCTGGTCAACGACGGCATCCCGGAGCGGTTTCCCCACTTGCGCATCGGCATTATCGAAGTCAGCGCCCAATGGATTCCCTATGCGATTCATGATCTGGCGCGCCGCCATGCGCGACGGGGCAAGCAGTTGAGCAAAAATGTTTTGAAGGACAAGCGGGTTTGGGTCACCTGCCAGACCGATGACGATCTTGATTACATTCTCAGCTATGCCGGCGAAGATACCCTCGTCATCGGCACCGACTACGGCCATGCTGACAACGCCAGCGAGATCGAGGCTCTGCGCAAGCTCCGACGGGAAGGTAACTTGGCTCCGCAGGTGATCAACAAGATCCTCGATGACAATCCACGGGCCCTGTATGCGCTGTAGATCTACTCGTAGAATTTTGTTCTTGGAGGTTTGCAAATGTTATCGATAGATGCCGACGCTCATGTGATCGAGACGGAAAAAACCTGGGACTACTTAGAAGGCAGCGACCGCCGTTATCGGCCGGTGCCGATCACCGTCGACATGCCTTCCGGGAAGACGCAAAATTTTTGGATCATCGGCGGCCGTTTGATCGGCGGCCGGGACAATATCGGCCAGGACACGGCGAAGGAGTCCCGCGAAATGGCGAATATCGACTCCCGCCTCAAACACATGGACGAAATCGGCACCGGTGTTCAGGTCCTTTACCCGACGCTTTTTTGCGTCCCGTCACCGATAATCCGAGAATCGAGCTTGCGCTTTGCCGTTCTTACAACCGCTGGATGGCCGACATCTGGTCGAAGGCCAAAGACCGCTTGCGCTGGGCCGTCCAACTGCCGTTGATGACGATGGACAAGGCATTGGATGAGCTGCGTTGGGCCCATGGCAACGGCGCCTGCGCAGTATTCATGCGGGGCATCGAAACCAATCACACACTCCACGACCCTTATTTTTTCCTTTGTACGAAGAAGCCAGCAGGCTCAACCTTCCCATCGGCATTCATTCCGGTATCGGCAATTTCACAGTCAATGAGATTCTCAACGGGGAGCCCTTCCGCGTGGCAAAGCTCATCGTGATTGGGGCTTTCACTCGATGATCTTAAACGGGATCACGGAACGCTTCCCCAAGCTTCGCATCGGAGCCATCGAGGTGGCCGCGCAATGGGTCCCGTATTTGGTCCACGATCTCAACCTGCGATTCCCGAAGCTGGAGGGCAAACAGGCCAGGCCCGACGTGCTCAGTGGCAGCAACCAATTGTTCGTCGCTTGCCAGACCGACGACGACCTTCCCTACGTGCTCAAGTACGCGGGGGAGAACTGTCTGATGATTGGCTCGGACTACGGCCATGCCGACAACGCCAGCGAGCTGCTGGCACTGGCGCGGCTCAAAGAAAACGGCGAGATCGATCCGCGCATAATCGACAAGATTCTATTCACCAATCCGACGCGCTTTTACGGCTTGGATTGAGGCAAACGACTCATCCCATCGAATTGGCGTGAAGACCATAGCATGGCCTCAACTGGACGGCGGTGTGCTGCTCTGCGTCAACCACCTCAATAAGCAGTAAATCCACTCTGCAAACTCGCCTGCGTCCACTGTTTCGAATACCAACGCGACATCGTTTAGCTTGAGTTCTCTTCCTTGACACTCGAAGAGCGCGCTTGATACAACCAGCCAGAAAGGAGAGCTTGCGGCCTCATGAAGGTAGCCCAATCATTGGATCATTTCGTTGTTCCCGTAGATGACCTGGTCATCGCCGAGGAATTTTATGCGAGAGTTTTCGGCGGCCGCATCACCCGCCGCAATGGTCTGAATGTGCGCCAGCGCAAGCGCGGGGCGGTACCGCACACCTTTATTCAAATCGGCGGCAAGCGGATGGGCGTGTATCTGCAGAGTGAAGGCGCGCGCGGAGCCCGCCGGCGCGCGGGGCTTACCCACCTATTCTTTCACGACCACGGAGCGGAGGGCTCGAAGAAATAGTAAAAGACTTAAACGATTTGGGCGCAACCTTCGACGGGCCGGTTCAAAACGCCCACTCATTTGCCAAACGGACGCTGTTTTTAACCGATCCGGCCGGCAATCACTACGCAGTTTACATTCCACAAGCTGCCGACGGCGTTTCTTCCGCACCCAACAGCCGAATGACGGCGGTGGGTTACCTCGAGCTGGAAGCTCCCGATGTCGATGCCTCCATTGATTTCTACGAAAAGGTGCTCGGCTTCGAGATGCAAACCCGCAGTGAAAATCCCAAAGGATACCCACAGCAGGCAATGCTCAGGATGGCGAGCGGACAAACTTTGATTCTTACCGAAGCGCCTTTCTCCTCCAAAGGATTGGTGATGAGCCGTAAGGTGCCCGGCCCCCATATCGCCTTCTATGTCCCCGCCGGCAACTGGACCGCCGCTCTGGCACATCTCGACAGCCTCGGGATTTCCCACGGTGACCGTGGCGCAGCCAAAGAACGCCATGAAGGCCAAGGCGGGACGTATATGGACGATCCGGCTGGATACGTGATCCAATTTATCACCGACGGTATGGAGTAAATTCCTCGAGACCAAGTAGAATGACTGACCGGCAAAACGCGCGCGTCTGCGCGAGATCCTCGCCGACTCGAAAGGCGCCATCGCGCCGGGGATTACCGATCCTATATTCGCCCGCCTGGCGGCGGATTGTGGCTACTCCGCTGTCCATCTTTCCGGCAACGCGATTCACAAGAGCTTTTGTCTTCCCGACCGGAACCTTTTGACGGTCGCAGAGATCGCTTCACGGACTGCGCAAATTGCCGACGCCACCAACCTGCCGCTGATCGTTGACGGTGGACCGGCCGCCAAGCAGACGGATGTTATCGCCCGCGCCGTTCGGTCGCTCGAGCGGGCCGGCGCCGCGGCGCTCCGTTTCGAAGATAGCCACCTCGATGATCTCCATTCCGACGCTGACGACGTCACCGTCCTCCCGAAAACGTTGATGGTCGATCGCATCAAGGCCGCCGTGGACGTTCGCATCGATCCCACCCTTGTCTTAATCGCGCGTTGCGACTCGCGCTGCCGTGAGTCGCTCGGGCAGGTCCAAGAGCGGTTGGCAGCCTACGTCGAGGCCGGCGCCGACGCCAGTCGGCGTTCAGCTTTCCGATGTTGAAGAATTCCGTCAGGTCGGCGCGGGGCTCGCAGGCTCCGCTTGTCAGTCTTTGGCCCAAAGCCCGCATGACGGCTCTTGAGTTCCTGCAGTTGGGCTTCAGGATTGCGCTCATGCCATCGAGCGTTTCACTTGCGGCTTTGAGCGCAGTAAAAGAAATGCTACTCGATTTAAAAGATAACGGCACGGAGCGGGATTATTTCAACCGTCAAAAAGATATTCAGGAGGTGGAGCGTTGGTACAGAGATTTGAATATACACCGGGAATGACATGCAGCGGGCCGGCGCGGAGGCCAAATGCTACGTGAAATCGCGCTGCCGCAGGCGTACCGTACGACGCCCACGGGGCTCTATCTTATTTCCACGGCTTGGCAGGACAAGCGCAATGTACAGTTCGCCTTCCGCGCGCTGGGAATTTCCGACGAACCGCCCCTGCTCGTCATTGGCATTCAGGACAAAAACTTCAGTCGCGAGATGATCCAAAAAGCAAGGAATTCGTCGTCAACGTCTGCTCGCAGAATCAGCTTCACGCCGTTGATCGAAGCCGGGATCTTTCCGGACGCGATGTCGAAGACAAATTCGTCGCTCTCGGCCTGGACACGCTGCCGGCGAAGCACGTGCAGGCACCGCTCGTCGCGAATTGCCACGCCAACGTGGAGTGCCGGCTCGTTAACGAATTCCTCGTAGATGGATTGTATCTGTTCGTCGGCAAGGCCATCGCATCCTACGTTGACGATCAGGTACCTCCGGTGGGACGGCTGGCGGGAAAACTTTTCGGCTCGATGGTCCAATCTAATGGATCGCTGCAAGTCGGAGGTGAACCATGCTGAAATGGACTCGACTTTGCTCATGGATGTTTACGCTGCCACTGTTTTTGCTTTTCCAAGCCTCTGGAGGTCGGAGCCGCCACGGCCGAAGAGAATCTCGCCAAGATTAACCGGCTACCGCCGGCAGAGCGACAGGCGGCCTTAATAAAAAGGAAGCGAAAAACGAAAGAACCGTGGTCTGGTACGCTGCCATGAACCGGGAGGATTTGCGCCAGTTCACCAGCAGCTTCGAAGCCGACTACCCCTTTCTTAAAGTGGAAGTCCTGACCTCGGGCCCGCAGAGCCTACTGAATCGCATTTTGACGGAACAACGCGCCGGTAAGAACAATTACGATACCCTGAATGTTCGCAGCTCCGCGCTTTATACGCTCAAAAAGGCCAACGCCATCATGCGCTATGACACGCCTTATCGGCGCGGCCTGCGCGCAGGGTTCTATGACAAGGACGGATACTTTAACGGGATCTGGGCCTCCCTCCTAGTCTATCTTTTCAATACCAAGCAGATCACTCGCGCACAGGCGCCGAAGTCCATCGACGATCTCTTGCAACCCAAATGGAAAGAAAAGTTAGCGATGGATCAAGATGCCGACGACTGGCTGCGCGGCCTTGCTCGACTACTACGGCGACGAAAAGGGCAAGCAGATCGCGCGCAACTTGGGCGGGCAGAATTTGCAGATTCGAAAGGGACGGAGCTTGGTTTCGCAACTGGTGGCCGCGGGCGAGTTTCCGGTGCAAATCGACGCCCATCACCACGAAGCGGTATCGTTGCGCCAAGCGGGGGCACCCGTCGATTACATCTTTCCTGAGCCGTTTATCCCGGTGAAGTCGGTGTCCGCGTTTGTGATGTCGTCGCAACCACACTCATCCCTCATGCGGCAGCTCTGTTAGTCGACTTCATGTTGTCGAAGAAAGGACAGGAGACTGCTTTCCGGCAAAAACGCTGGCCCGCCTTCAAAGAGCTTCGCCACCGGCGGTGCCGATGATGTCGGTAATCGCAAAACGCTTGTCCCGGACGCCGACAAATGGGGCAGCCGATACCAATGAGCTGGTGCAGCTCTCGACGGTGCTGGGACGCTAGCTTGTGGGCTCAAAGCAGGCATCAGATGAGACGAAGGCTCTTCAGTTCCCGCCTCCTAAGTTCGGCCAAAAACGTGAAGTCATAGAGGCTTCACATTCGTCGTTCGAAGGGGCGCCCCTCACGTTGAACATTGAACTGTTGAACCTTGAACTCAAAATCCTTCACATTCGTTTCGAAGGCTCGCCCCTCAAAAGCTAGACAATTCAATTGCGCGTAGCACTAATTTCTGCGACATCATCTGGATGTTCGTCACCAATATAAGTACAATATTTGAAATTGTGCACCCGCGATAGGAATCGAACGGCGCGGGTCGTATCACCCGCACACATGGGAGCCTTCGATACGGTGACCAGGGCGTCGGAGGAAGCTTCGATCATCACCTCGTGTGGGCGAATTTCGACTTCGGCGGATGATCCTAGAGCCGCGGGCCATTCGTCGGCCAGACCGAGCACCATCCGGAAAACGCGTCACTAATCATGCCTTCCCAATCGCACGCTGCAGTGCTCACATGCCATCCTGACACACGGAGCCCGGCGGTACGACGCGATCGACAGCACGTGTGCGTTGGACGGACGGCACAGACGCACTCGCTGTTGACCTATGTTCTCAAAGGGGATTAATGACTCGGCTCCGAATTCCACCGCCGCAGGCCGCCATGCAGGAACGGATCGCCTCTGGGAGCACACCTGTTTTGAGGCGTTTCGTCGCTCGTAAGGGGCAACCCGGAATATTACGAATTCAACTTCGCGCCCTCCGAGCCAGTGGGCAGCTGTATGGCTTTCAGCGCTATCGCGTTGGCAACACCACTTGAGAGACGATAGACGCGTAGCGTCGACGCATCACCACGCTAGGCGGAGCCAGATGGACTCGATCTCGAGGCCATCGTTCGCCTGCGGTAGCCCACAAGCAACTCAGCCCGGGACGTGTCTGCAGCTCGCGCTGTCTGCTGTGATTGAAGATGAAGAACGGCACGCTTTCCTATCTGGGCTCTGAAACACTCCGCCGGGCAAGCCCGATTTTCACCACCGCGATAGCCTTCGCGTTAGATTTGGACCCCGAGTGGACACGCCATCAACGGATCCTCTTTATACCGGACAAGCGATGAAGTTTCGGAATCGACCGATCTGTTGGAAGAACCTGCGCTCTGAGAAAACCTCTGGCAGGGACGCCGCGTGGCGCATTGCTGGCTCACCCGGCTTCAGTGACCCGCGATTTAGTTCACTCGCTGGACGCGCCTCGCAGCGCTGAAAGACATCGAGTTGGTTGCGGCATTTCGGTCCCCAGCACGGGCTCCGCGGCGACAAGCAGGACAACATGATCGAGACGCCTGGACTTCCGCGATCCAGTGCACGGCATTCCGGTGTTCAGCCTCTACGGCGAAGTGCGCCGTCCCACAGCGGCGATGATGGACAGCTTCGATGTTCTGCTGGTCGATCTTCAGGACGTGGGCTGCCGAATCTACACCTTCATCACGACGCTGCGCTACGTTCTCGAAGCGGCTGCGGAACACGGCAAGACCGTCTGGGTGCTCGACCGGCCCAATCCGGTCGGGCGTCCCGTGGAAGGCCTGCGGCTCCGCCACGGTTGGGAAAGCTTCGTCGGTGCGGGACCGCTGCCCATGCGTCACGGTCTCACTCTAGGAGAGCTCGCGCAGCTGGTTCGTACGCACAGCTGCGTCTCGATGTCGAGTGGCAGGTCGTCGACCATGGAGGGCTGGGAGCCGTCGCGGTCGCCAGGATACGGCTGGCCGCTCGGCGAGCGCGCATGGGTGAATCCGAGCCCCAACGCGTCGAATCTCTGGATGGCGCGCTGCTACGCCGGAACGGTCATGCTCGAAGGCACCACGCTTTCCGAGGGGCGCGGCACGACCCGTCCACTGGAGCTGTTCGGCGCGCCCGATCTCGAGCCTCGCACACTACTGGCAAAGATGGCATCCCTCGCGCCCGCAATGGCTGCGTGGTTGCCGGCTGCGCGACTGCTGGTTCGAGCCGACGTTTCACAAGCACGCAGGCAAGCTCTGCGCGGGCGTGCAGATTCATGTCGAGGACGCGGGCTACGATCACGACGGCTTTCGGCCATGGCGCTTAATCGCCCTCGCGCTTAAATCCCTGCGGCTTCTGCGACCGGACTATGACCTCTGGCGCGACTTCCCCTATGAGTACGAACACGATCGCCTCGCCATCGATCTGATCAACGGCAGCGAGCTGTTGCGCCAATGGGTTGATGATCCCCTCCGCCGTGCCCGCCGATCTCGACGCATTGGCGAAGGCCGACGAAAATTCCTGGCTTGAAGAGCGGGAATCAGTGCTGCTCTACCGTTGAGACAGCCGTGCCGGAACATTACGTTCAGCGGCCTCATCTCCGACAACGGGACATTTTCACTGCGATGAGCGCGCCTTGTAGCGATAAACTCCGCTGCGCCGCGTAGTACCGTTGAGCTCTGAAAAAAGCAGGCCGCGAAAAATCATCAAGAAGGTGAGTGAAAAGGCCAAAGGCAGCTTCGACAAAGAAATACTGAAGAAAAAAGGCAAGCGCGCAACCGCGCTGTATACCAAATCCCTTAGCAAGTAACCCGCCACTCCAACCAGAGATTCGGCAACAACCACTCGATCCAGTTCTCCACAATGAATTGATAGCTGGCCGACAAAACCGCCAAGCCTGACACACGGCCCTGGTAAATCAGCTCCGGCACAGCGTTGAAGATGACGTACAAGAGAATTTGAACTCCCAGATAGAGCAACGGACCATTTGGGGTTGTATAGGCGAATTGGGCCAGGAGCCTCATCGGGATCCAGAAGATGAACGCTAGAGTGAGTATGTCCCATATATAAACTGTGAACCCTCTGGCGAAGTCCTGGAGAGTTGCTTTGCCCATCCGAACGACATTTTCAATAAGGTAAAGCGCGGAACTCGCGCACGCTGCCAATACGGCCCCGAGAACCATCCCGCCGATGAACCCAAGGGGTGCGAGCAGCAACGCCGCTGTAGACAACACCAACCCGTATGCTATCGGGGCAAAAATAATTCCGAGATTGTCACGCAAGAAGCTGAATCGTTTTGGTGAGGGCAGTCTTGTAAATCCAGAGGATAGCTTTTATCTGTTCCATTGTCTTAGGGTTTTGATTCAAACGGGCAATATTGGCCGGCCCGTCGAAGAGTTCCAAGTCTCTCGCATGAACGTCTTCGCCATTGGCCGACCCTCGACCCTAACAACGGGGTCAACCAGTGTCAATGTTTGCTAGCGTCTCGACAACATCTCCGGCGATCGTCCCGCCAATTGAGTTAAGCCAGCCGGTTGCAAAAGATCTATTTTTATATAGGCGTCTGCCAGGCTTAGGAAAACGAAGGCAGGCGCTTGAGTTAACATCAAATAGTGTCGCGACAATGTTCTATGCGACACCGTTCAGGAAACACGGGAGGAAAGCCTATGTCTGACAACGATGAAAAGATTCTTCCGGTTCTCCGATTGCTGTTAATAGCGTTTTTCGGCCTGTTATTGGTCCTCGCCTTTCAGCTATTCCTGTTGGTTACGCGGGCAGCTGCAGCCACGACCACTATTCGTGCCGGGTATCCCCAACTGAACGGCGGACAAACCCCGCTTTGGAATATTCCCGAGAACAAGATCGATCGGCAATACGGGATTGAGATCAATCCGGTCTACATCCCCGGAGGAGTCAGACTTACTCAGTCGGCGGTTTCCGGGTCCGTCGACGTGGCGCTCACCGGCGGTGCGGCCGTCAATGCGATGCTCAGCGGAGCAGGATCTTATCTACGTCGGCATGCCGGTCCCCACCTATGCATTCTCCATTTACGCCAGGCCCGAGATCAAAGAGGTGGCCGACCTGCGCGGCAAAGTTCTTGGCGTGATAACCAAAGGTGCCTCCTCCGATCACGCCGCCATCGCGCTACTGGAGACAATACAAAAATGACGCAGCAGGACATGAAGGTGCTCTATTTCTCGCGCCAGGAAGACGCCCTGGCTGCTCTGAAACAAGGGATCGTTTCGGCCGCGGTTCACTCCGCTCCCACAACTCTGATGGCCCGGCGCCTTGGATTCAAGGAGTTGGTCAACATCGGGGCGCTCAAACTCCCTTATCCTTTCATGGGCATTGCCATACGACGCTCAACAGTGCCGCAAAATCTGGATCTTATTAGGGCGTTCCTAAAGGCCTTTTGGTCGGCCTCAAGGTTGCCATCGAGCAACCCGATGTGTCAAAGCGCGCGGTCGCAAGGCATCTCGCTACTAAAGATCAAGAGATTGTCGATGAAGCGTACCGCAGTTTTGCCCCGCTATTTCCCAAGGTTCCGTACGTAACCGACGAAGCCATCAGCGCAGCGCTATCAGTCACCGACCATCCCAAAGCGGCATCGGCAAATCCCAAAGATTTTTATGACAATCGTTTTCTTCAGGAGTTGGAAAGCACCGGATTCGTAAAGGAGCTGTACGGCGGCCGGTAGAAAAATCTAAAGGCTGGAATTCTTCAATCATTCGGCGGTGGAGGTCGATGGAATGACTGCGTGCAAAGATATCCTTTTCTTCAGTTTTGTCTCTGTTCCTCTTATTTGTAAGCCCCAACTCCGCGGGTAACTCCCATGCCCAGGCCGTCGATATTGAAGCCGCTAAGAAGGACGGAAAGGTCGTCCTTTACGGAACCGTCGTGCCGCAGGCGATGGAATCGATTTTTAATTCTTTGAGAAAAAGTACGGGATCAAAGTCGACTATTGGCGGGCATCCGCCAACGGGGTAGCCGAACGGGCCGTTAACGAATGGCGCGCGGGACGACCGGGTTATGACGTGGTGGAAGGAAATCCGGGGTTGAACCTTCACTGAAGACGGAAGGCGCCTTGGCCAAATACATTCCGCCATCGTCTGAGAAGTTTGCCGAGCAGTTCAAGGACAAGGACAGGCAGATGACCGCCTGGCGTCTGATTCCCATAAGCATTCTCTACAACACGGATACTGTTAAGGCCGCGGACCGCCCCCGTAGCCTTGACGATCTGATCGATCCCAAGTGGAAAGGCAAAATAAGTATTCCGAACCCCACTCAACATGCCGAGACCGCGCAATTTTTCTGGAATTTGCAAAAGTTTAGAGGCGACAAGTGGCTCGATTTCGTCAAGGCGCTAGCCAAGCAAGAACCCCACCTTTGTCGAATCGTTCGCGCCGGTTCCCAATGCGCTGATCAGAGGCGAGGCACAAGTCGGCCTCGGCTACATCAAGTACCTCAAACAATATAAAGGACCGCTGGGCTACGTTCTTCTTGATAAGCATCTAACCGAGCTCAACGTCATGAGCATTGCGCAGCAAGGCCGCCAACCCCAACGCAGCCAGGCTTTATGTCGAATTCATTTGTTCCGTTGAAGGTCAAAAACTCGTCGCCGAGCAGGGTGAGTTCGCTCTCTATCCTGGCGTCAATCCGGCGATTATAGACGCGGAGAAAGTAGTTGCCACCACCGTTCTGATGGATCGGCCAACCCCAGAGGAGTTCAAAAGCTCAACGCCGAGTTTCGCCCGGATCTTTTTCAAACAATAGACCTGTGGTCCGTCTTAACTCCAGATTCGACCAACAAGGTAGGAGTAGACATGAGCGTTAGGCTTTTGAATTCGAGCGAGACAGCGTACGTTCGCGATAGTCATCAACAGTGACCCGGAGTTCAAATTAGCCAGCCGGTTTTTCTCCAAAGATATCCTTCTCATCGTCGGCGATTCCGAAGTGCATTGTTAGAGTGCGCGACGGTAACGTAACCGAGATCAAATTGAATCCGACCTTTATGAATCCCTGGAGTTTCTTCATCAAAGGTTCCGCGGAAACCTGGCAGAAGTTCTTGCAGCCCATTCCACCGCCATTCTTTACCGATCTGTACGGCTGCATCTCACGCCAGCATTTTGAACTTGGCGGCGATATCGAAGCCGCCTTCGCCCACTATTGGGCGCTGACTCGCATGCTCGATGTGTTGCGAGAATTAGAAAATGAATCGGCGCGCACATCACCGCCTGCGGAAGCAAGCTAGTTATGGCCAAACTCGACCCGGCGATTGGAAGATACGTTTATCTTGACGTTCAGGGCATCGAATACCGCGTCTACTTCGAGCAGAACGGCACCGGCATTCCGCTTATCTGCCAACACACCGCCGCATCCGACGGCGCGGCTCATGGCGCCACCTGTTGAACGACGAAGAGATCACGCGAAAATTTCAAGTCATTGTTCCCGACCTTCCCTATCACGGCAAGTCTCTGCCACCGGAATCCGTTGAATGGTGGAAGCAAGAATACAAACTGACCAAGAGTTTCTTCATGGATTTCCAAGTTGAGCTAGCCGTGCGTTCGGTCTTGAACGACCGGTGTATGTGGATGCTCCATGGGCGGCCAGCTCGCCGTCGAACTGGCCATTGAACGGCCGGACGAATTCAGAGCGGTTATCGGTCTCGAGTCCGGCTTGAGCCGCGCCCGGATGGCGCCGACCCTGGACTTCCACGATCACCCGCGCATCAGCAACGAATTCAGGATGCAGTCGATGTACGGCAAAACCGCTCCCGGCAATCCCGAAAGTTCCGGCGCTGAAATCGCCTGGACCTACGGCCAAAGCGCCCCGCCTGTCTCGAAAGGCGATCTCTACTACAATTTCATCGATCACAATTTGACCGGCGGCGAAGCGCAGCGCATCGACACCTCACGAATCACGGTCTATCTCATGACCGGCGAATATGACTGGGGCAATTCACCTGACCAGACTCGTATCCTGGCAGAACAGATCAAAGGCTCGAAGTTTGTCGAAATGAAAGGCCTCGGCCACTTTCCGATGGCCGAGAATTTCGCGGTGTTCAAACGCTACCTGATGCCGATACTGGACGAGATTGCGAAGAACGGAGAAAGGTAGTTGCACGCAGATCTGCCAAATCGGAAAACTCGATACCTTAAGGCTTGTTCTCTTTCCCGACCGCAGCGTCTCCAGCGCCTTTTCCACCAGTTTGCGCCGTACTTCCTTTTCTTGTTCCAGTGAAACGTTGGCATCGCCGACCACATGAACGATGCCGTTGCCTAGAACGGTGCGGTTGGAACCGACCATCTTTGCGATAGGGAGAGCTGCCGTGATTTGAACCGTCGGGATGCCGGCTTTTTCCAACTCTGTCGTGATCGCAGCGCCGCTGCGGGTGCTGGTTCCTCAGGTCGAAGTCAAGGATGACGGCGTCAATGCCCAGTTGCTTCACCTGTTCAGCCATCTCACGGCCCATGCGCCGCGTGTTGAAAGCGGATTGGCTAGCCCCGACAGTCGAAATAAATTCATCGTGAAGTTTGCCGATCACGCCTTCCCGCTCCAGTTCGCGCATGGCGTCGAGGGGCACCAAGCGATCCGGGTCCTGCCGAACGAATTGCGGATCATAGCCACCGTGGGAGATTTCGTAATCTTCGGCCTTGAGATCGTCGCAGCCTTCGATCTTGTAAGAACCCCACCGCGTGGCCGCCGAGCCTTGGATCTTGTCCGGGTTTCCTTTCGGAACCAGGCCGCCATCCGTAATGAGCATCACCTTGGCTTTCGAAAGATCCTTGAGCGCAGGCGGCATCGGAATGGAGCAAACGTAGTCGGCATCATCTCCGACTCGAACGGCTCGCCTTTGACCTTCGCCAAAAACCATATCCACCAGCCTTTGCGCGGCGGTTTGCTCAACGAATTGATCCTGTATCAAGTCCGCGCGTCAGGTAGCCTTCTTCCGCCGGCAGTCCGATCTTCGCTTTGCTCACCAACTTCGCCGCCAAGTTTGCCATCTTGCCGAGGACGTCGCGCATTCGGGCCGCATTCATGCCGGAGTCGATGATGTAAAGAGTCTTTCCTGATATAGATCCACCCCAGGGTTTTCTTCGCTCATGCCCGTGACAACGGGAATCCCTAGTTTCGACTGCACCGCGGAACAGAGCGCTCCCTGCCGCCATCCCATAGCGGCCGGCTTGAAAGCATGGTCCGGCGACGAATAGATCCGGTCTGGCCTCGCGGATTTTTCGAGAGCCGAGCCGATCATAGCCTCCAGGTTTTCGACGGCGTAGTTATCGCCGCACACGAGGGTCATCACCACTTTCGCATCGTCGCCAAGCAATTGCTCCAGCAGCAGACCCGGCCCCACGGCGCCCTGACGGACTTCCAGGGGAGCGCCCGCTTTTCTTCTCCGCCGAGACCACCGAAAAACTGGATTCAGGTAGTGGACGACTGCGCATCTCACAACTCTTAAGATGTGAGCGACTCAAACGATTGAGCTACTGGAGTGATCGGACGTGTTAAGTCAATTGCTCCATTCGTCCAAGTTGCTCCAGACGCTCCAATCGTTTGTGCCTTGCTTAGTAGATCATCGCCCTCAGCCGCGATACCCCCTGTTGATTGATACGCCGATGACGCTCATCGCTTCAAGCTCAAACGGGCCGCGCAACCGCTCGACCATCTCGGGGCTCGCTGCTATCACTCTTTCGAGCCGCGGCGCCTCCCACGTCGTGCTGTTGCCGCCGATGCAGACGATGGCGTTGACCTTGGAAAATTGAATAGCAATGCCGACTCCAACCTCCGGTCCCGAGCGAGATCGGTCACCTGAACTCGCGGTTTTGATGCCCATGCCTTCCAGCAGGCGCGCCGTTTCCGCTAAATCGGCGTGGGTACGCCGCCACCGAACTTCGTCAGCACCGCCGCGTCGGCTTTCAAAGACCACTGACAAGATTAGCGGCGAAACGGCAGTTGCGGTCGCGGTCAAAATTATCACCCGCCGCAATCGTAGCAACTGTACCCACAAAGTTGATTTCCCGCGCATGATGGCGCCGGTAAAGTTCGCCGATCACCGGGTGATTCTGATAGAAATAGGTCTCCACGCCTCCCAGCGAGTTATGGTAAGAGGGAACCAGCGCCCGTCGAGCCATTCGTCGGGATGAAGCACGACGGGCAGCATCCCATCCGTATCCGCGCCATATAGTATCTGCTCGCCCAACTCAGGCTTTCTCTGGCGGGAAAAATTTGGCCGATGTAGGCGACGCGCGCAGCCAGTCCATCCCGCTTGTCTGCCGCAGGTCCGACGGATTCGAACGTGTGCAGTCGAAACCGGAGTTTCATTCATCGCCGCTCGCGCCAAATAAACCGCGGCTTTTAGTCCTGCCATAGCGGTAGGCTTTTGCTGCGCATGGCCCGGTAGTCCAGGCTTGGCGCATGGGATCACGATCAGATGATGCAGCGAGGCATATTTCGTTCCTGCAGCCGGGCCGCCACTCATCTCCAGGACATATCCTGGGGCTCCGCGCGAGTCACCAGCACCTGTCTCTTTAAGCACGGTTACCGCGGTGCCTTCCAGGACATGCGTCGTGCCCATGCCCGCGGTTTGCGGCGGCCCTAAAATGCCAGGAAAGTCCGGGCTCGAATTCGGTTCTTTCGCTCTCGGCTCGATGATGTCGAAAACCGGTCCCGCCCGGCAGCTTTCGCCCGGCCGGACAATTTCAAACTCCACACGCGAGAGAGACGGATCTTCCAGCACCAAGCGGCGCAATGCTTCGGCGTCCACGATCAACGTCGTTCCATCTACGGATGTGGCAGCTCCGAAGCGAATCGCTGTTATTCGATGGATTGCGAGCTTTAACTGCATCTCGAATTAATCTCCCGTGACAATGGCCGACTCAGGGACAACTGTAGTGCCCCACCGACTGAGTTGTCAACGAGAAGAACCGCAATGTTGTCTCGTTTCGCATATTGCGGCACAATATCCAAATATGTCGATTTCAAAGACCGAGCGCTTCCAAGGTCCATGAGGTAATTTCGGCTGCAATAACACGGAGAACCACAACGAACTGCCCTCAACACTGACAACTTTCGCCGCCCCGCGTAATGACCGGCAAAGAACGGCGATGGATCAATCCCAACAAAGGAGCTTTTCAAGCTGCTGGAGCGCAACACGGACATGGTGGTATCGCGCTTCTTGTATCCACATCTCTCCGCGGTATGGAATCCGTACAGTTGGCTGCTCGAAAAACGCTTTGCCCTGGCTCAAACTTCGCTCTCGCCGCAGGATTGGCCGGCGGAGCTGGATCCTCTGCAAGTCGCTGCTGGTTTCCGACATTCATTGCGGCATTTTCCTCAAACCGGAACCGTTAGCGAAAATCATTGAGCTCGTTGATGGAGCTGAAACCAGACTTGGTAGCCATCAGCGGTGACATCGTCACGGGTCATTCAAGCGAAGTAAACAAATACCTCGACATCTTGGCTCCTCTATCCCGCGCGCCTTTGGGTGCGTGGTATTGTTACGGCAATCACGACTATTTTGGCGGAGAGCCGGAGGACATTCGGAAAAATCTGAAGTCGATCGGAATCACAACGCTCAAGAACGACTCTGTGCGCCTCACGCATGGCAAGGGCAGTTTTATTCTCGGCGGCATTGACGATCGCATTCTGGGAGCGCCGGATTGGGAAAATGTTAGTCGCCGCACGGGACTCCGCACCTTCTTCTGGCGCACAACCCAGATTTTTTTACGAGGCTGAGTCCTGCCGGATTCCGCTGACCCTTTCAGGTCACACTCATGGCGGGCAAATACGTCTACCCTATGGCTCGCCAATTCTTCGTCAGAGCCGTTTTTGTCTCGACGAGGGCAATTTTGCGTTTGGCTCGTCGCTGCTCGTTGTCTCGCGCGGCCTCGGCAGCGTCGGGCTTCCTGGCGCTGGGGCGCGGACCCCGAAGCCGTGCTCATCGAAATCGTTCCACGACCGTCAAAGTGAAATACTTCTTGGCTCACTTCTGACCGTTGCCCCGCGCCACCGATGCCGCCACCGCCCCCAGGCTTAAAACGGTCGCGGCGAGGAACGTCGTGTTGATGGCGCCAACGAAACCAGCGGGATTGTCGGTTGTCGGACTGACTCCAGCCAATCCTGTGAAATGTTCGAACGCAATGGCCATCACAAAGCCTCCGAGGGCGATGCCCAGTACATTCCCACTCCAAAGGTCACGTGATTCATGGAGGAAGCGAACCCGCGATGCTCCTTGGGCATCATGCCGATCATGGCCGTGGAATTCGCCGGATTGAAGACGCCGTTGGTTATCGCGCTCAAGATGATCAGTAGCGCCGGCAGAAACCAATGCGAATCGGTTCGGAGCAGGCCGCCCACGCTGGAGAGATGCGACCATGATCGCCGCGCCCAGTGTCGCGGGAGCCCGGGGACCGAAGCGGTCCGACATATACCCGCTGAGAGGGGCAAAGGCGACCGTGAGAATCGACGGTGCCATGAAAAAGCAATCCCACGGCCGTCGCTGATAAGTGAAGAATGTCTTGCAGATAGAAGGGCATCAGGAAGCTGGTCAAGGAATAACACATAGCAATGATCAGAAGACTCACCACGCTAAAAGAAAATCTGCGGATGCGGAACAAGGATAGGTCTACGAAGGGGCTCGTTGTCTTCGACTCGTGAATAATCAGCGCCGCAAAGCACCCGACAAGCAGGAGCACCAGGGCGATCTTCAAGTTTGCACCGATGATCTCATGGGTGCGCCGGTCAAAAATCAGCACCAAGGTAGTCGTCGTCGCGACCAGCAGTGCCGCGCCCAGGTAGTCGATGGACACGTTATGATGCTGCGATACCGGGGGTCGGCGTCTCAAGCTCGCCAGTGTCAGCAAGGTACCGCCTAAGCCGATAGGAACCAGCAGAAAGAAACTCCAACGCCAACTCAGGTAGTCGATCATCAAACCGCCGATGCTGGGACCAATAACAAAGCCCACGTGGTGAGCCGTGGTCATGTAGCCCCTGTGCCCTGCCTGCAAGTTCTTCCGGCACGGACTCCGCAGCCAAGGCACGGCTTGAGGATTGCAGCATCGCGCCGCCGATGCCCTGAACAAAGCGCGACAGAATGAGCTGCATGACATTTAAAGACAGCCCGCACAAAAGCGAGCTCAACGAAAACACCAGAAAACCCAAGCCAAAAACCTTCTCCCTCCCCCAGAGATCCGACACCCGACCAAAAATAATGGACAGCCCGATATTAGAAATTTGGTAAGCCAACAGCGCCCAAGAAATGCCGATGAGATCCGTCCCCAAGCTACTCGCCACGGTAGGCATCGAAATGCTCACGATCCTGGTCGCGGTTCCGGAAAAGAACGTTCCCAACAGAGCAGTCGAAAGAAGCAGGTGATTGACGCGCGGATTCACTCGGTAAGCTGTCTTTGCTCGTAAAGATTAGAATCAGCGCCGTAACATAGCGCCGATCGCATCACGCGGCAAATAGCTTAGAATCGATGGAAGGGTTAGGTTCGCTGGTGGTTGGGCGCATTTGGGCTACTGTGGTTGCGACCTCGCCAGCGGTACGGCTCGAGCTCGAGGCTTTCCTTGGGCCACAGCTCGGATGCCTTGTAGTACTCGGCCACGGCGAGAATGTTGGGCGGAAGCACAATCCATGATTGCTTCGACGCGGTGAAAATATGGATGTCGGGAGGAAGCGGTCGGGTTCGTCGAGCGTTCCGACGCGAACGAAGCGAACTGCGTCACCGGCTCCGGCGTAGTTGCTCCAAAGCGCGATTCGACACCTGGACACAGCGTGAGATTGTCTGGCCCTTTGCTGCGCTCGTGCTCTATGCGCATTGCGCTCTGCCGCTGTTTACCTGATGACCCTGTCCGCGCTTGAGCTTGTGCCGAGGTAAGTCCTCATTTAATGCCACGGTGCTTAGCAGCTTAATTTTTCGCTTTGCCATTTTCTTCTTCTTTACGAAACACGTCGTAAGACGTGGGACGGTCTCGTTACTTAAGATCAAAATCCACAATTGTTCAACGCCCTTTTGCTTTTCTTTCCTCCTCGAGTCCTTTGCAGGAACGAAAGATCCAGCATCTCCTCGGGTTTAAGACCCAGGCCGGAAAGATCTCTGTCGTCTTGGATCACGTTCTCGATCGACTTCACCGTGACCAGCGGAAGTCCGGGAGTCATTTTCATGTAAACGTTACGCGTCTCCTCCAGTTCCTCGACGGCGTTCGATTTGTAGTATTCGCCGAGGAAGCGAATGACCCGGTCCTTGTTTCTCTCTTCGCGATAAAAGTCCATCCCGTCCGCCAGCCCGCGCATGAAATTCATGACGGTCTCTCGGTCCGAACGGATAAACGAGCGAGTGGTCAGCACGCCGGACAGAATGTAAGGAAAATCCAGAGTGGAGAAATCAAGCAAAGTTAGGAAACCCGATTTGCGGGCGCGCAGCGTAAACGGAGGTTGGAACAGCGAAGCGTGGACGTGGCCGCGCGCTGAGGGCCGCCCATCTCTCGCCGGGTGATCCGATGGGGACAATGGTCACGTCCCGCTCCGGGTTCAATCCCAATTGCCGAAGCCCGAGCCGTGCGATGAAGTCGGGACTGGCTCCGAGCTGGCTTACGCCTACCCTCTTGCCTTTTAGCTCCTCGGCGTTGCGCACGGAGGGAACTGTCACCAAGACATAATCCAGCCGATTCCCGACAGCGCCGATAAACGTGATCTCTTGCCGCCTCGTGCCCAGGCGCGGACGGCAGCCGGGCCCGGCCGTCAATTCAATGAAGGTTTCTTTGCCATGAGGGACTGGAGAGCCGTTACGCCTCCAGGGATAAACCGGCTTGGTTTAAGGCCATGCTGAAAGAGCCCGCCCGGTAGGCCAGTCCAGAAATACCTGCTCGATCCCTCCCAGGGGATAGTGGAGACATTGAGATCCCTGAGGGGCTTGGATTGGGCAAAGATTAGGGAAGGCAAGAGCAGCGTCACGCAGCAAAGAATGATGCAAGCTGGCATCAAAATTTTTCATAGCCGCTGCTTCAATTTGCTTAGCTCATTCCCAATCCTCGCCCTATTAGATAGTCGGCTATCTACTACCTCGACGATTCTTCAATCCCGCTCGTCCTGAGCCTGTCGAAGTGACGCGGCTAACCGAGAAATTCAGTCCAATTTCCGCGAATCAGCGCTTCTTTCTTTGTACGACTCTCCCAGCTCCTGATCTGGCGCTGCGCTGAAACGCGCTTCCGATCGAGAGAAGTAAATTCCTCTCGGAATAATAACTCCACCGGAAGTCTTGGTTCTGAGTATAGCCGCCATACTCCCCCGGTCTGATGCTTTGCCAGTCGCAGCTCCGCGTCGTCTGCGGGCGACCAGCGTAGTAGATTGATCAGCGCAGCGTAAAATATAGACCGAAACTCAGCGTATCGTTACTGCTTACTTGTTCCGAAGCGCCAACGCTCTATGAGACGAGATTCCCTTCATCCTTCGACAAGCTCAGGGATGCACGGAATAAGCTCACGATGCAGGAGCAATCGAAAACCAAAATTGCTAGCCTGCTAACTCGAACACCGGAAGCTTGATCCCTGGGTCGTGCGTTTCTTGAAAAGCGACTTTCACTTTGTCGCCGAGCTTGACGTTGTCGATTCCCTTCCCACCTAGACGGCTTTCCATGATGACACCTTCGATCTAAAGATCACGTTGATGTAGTAGATCGGCACGTCTTCTTTGAAAGCCGGATTGCGCGGCACGCGCACCCAGGTAGAAGCGTGTGAACTTTGCCGGTCCCTTTGGCCTCAATCCACTCGATATCGCCGCTGAAGCAATCGACGCAGACGACGCGCGGAAAGAACTGGAGCCTTGCCGCAGGCTTTGCACTTCTGCAGCAAAAGCTTTCCGACGGCGGCGCCTTCCCAGTAACGGCTCGTCAACTTGATTGATCTTGGGTAGGCTCTTTTTAGGTGACTCTTGCTTCCGCCATCACTTTCTCCTTTCCATGACCAATGCCGCCGTGGTGCCCAGATTTCGCCCGTAGTTCAACCAACCGATCCCGCTCACCAGGGCGCGCTCGGCTTTCTCACTTGATGGCCGTCGGCTTCGCCTCGCAGTTGGCGCAGCGCTTCGACGACGTGCGAGAAAACCGCCGGCCAGCCCCGCTTGTCCCGACGGACAGCTCGCCGCCGCCCGTGTTGACGGGAAAATCTCCTTTGTAAGGTCAAATCGTGAGCGTCGACGAATTTGCCGCCCTCGCCTTTCTTGCAGTAGCCGAAGTCTTCGATCTGAATCATCACGGCGATGGGATAGTCGTCGTAGATCTCGAAAAGGTCGATATCCTCGCGCTTGACTTCGCTGAAGATCCGCTCGCCGACGATTTTCATGCCGAAAGTCGGTCTTGTCCGGCAGCATGTTGGCGACCTGAAAGTGAGACCTTTCCGGCGTCGGTGACAAGATAAACGAGCTTGTCGGTGATCTTTTGGCCTCTCCTCCGAGGCCAAGATCACACACTCGGCGCCGGAACAAGGCATGACACAATCAAAGAGACGAATCGGATCCGAAATCATCCGCGAATTGAAATAGTCCTGGTAGCTCATGGGTTCGCGAAACAGCGCTCTGTGGATTATTCAGCGCGTTCTCCCGCTGCGCCATGGCGATCTTGCCGATCTGTTCCAAGGTCGTGCCGTATTGCGCCATGTGCAACCGCTGAATCAGCGCCATCAGAGTGTTGGGTCCGCCGTAACCGTAGACGTCGACGAAGTTGCCGCGCTGATATTCCAGTGATACGTTGCTGCGGAGTACTTCGGTCAAAGGAATTGGCGCCCACCAGCACGATGACGATCGACGATGGCCGGCATTCGATGGCATCCGCCGCTCGCCGCACGCTCATGACGCCGCCGGCGCCGCCGTAGTCGCGCGTTCAACACCCAATCCACTCCAACCCGAGCTGCTCGGCCACGTGAGGCGCAGTAATCCGGACTCGACTTGAGTCGTGATCGAAAGCCCCTGAATCTCCTTTCTTGTGGAGACCCGTTTGCTTCAAGGCATTGCGCGAATGGCCTCGGCGTAGTACCACAAAACCGGCGCCTCGGATTTCCGCGAATACTCCGTCGATCCGTAACCAACAAAACAAACTTTCTTCCGTCGCATTGCTTCCCTCCCTTATCAGCTAACCCAGAAACACGACTTGAACTGTTTGAACGATTTGAACGACTTGAACCAAAGTGCGTGGTTTCGTTCAAAACGTTCAATCCGTTCAAGCAGTTCAAACCGTTGCCTAGTGCCTCTCGCCTTCCCTCAAGAATCGCTCGCCGATCGTCCGATCGATCTCGCCCTCGCGTCCGTACAAGAGACGCATCATGCGCGCCTCGCGATAGAATCCTTCAAAAGGGAACTCTTTGCAGACTCCGTAGCCGCCATGAATCTGGATCGCCGTGTCGGCGGCTTCGAAGGCCATCTTCACCGCCCGTTTCTTGGCTAAAGCCGCCGCGTGGAAATACGGCAGTTCTTGATCCGCCCGCCAGGCGGCCTCAAGGGTAAGCCACGTGCAAGTGCGCAAATCGATGGAAAGGTCCGCCAGCATCCATTGAATCGCCTGCCGCTGAGCCAATGGCCTACCGAAGGTAACCCGGTTGCGGGCGTGGTCAATGGAGTTCGCGAGGCAGCGCATGCCGATTCCCAGAGAGCGCGCCGCAATGCGCAACTGCTCCCCGGCGATGATCGCCGCGACTTCATACTCGTATCCCAGCAACTGTTCGCTGCGCAGCTTACAATCGCGCAAGGTCATCCTCCCCACGCTTGCATCCGTGGTTAGATCAACTTCGTCTCCGACAGAAACGCCGGGCGTATTCTTATCCAGCAAAAACAAGCCAACCCGCTCCGTTCCCTCTTCCTTCGCCGGAAAAAGGTAGAGATCGGAGCCAGGTTCGATTACATCGATACCGGCATTGCTGAGCGAATAACCACCGGCGATCTCCCGGTAACGCGTTCTAATGCTCTGGAGGGTTCCAGTTTTGTGAACCTCATCGAAAGCAAACCCGAGGGCGAGTTTGCCGTCAACTATTTCGTTTACATGATTGTTCTCCGCCATCAACGCCGGAATACAAAGCGGTTCAAATGGCAGGATCGTTCGACCAAACTCACGCGGTATAAGAACCCGCGCCATCATGCTCATAGCCGATCCACCCGCCGATTCCGGTAGCTCCAGCGCCCAGAGCCCGACTTGTCTAGCTCGCCGCACAAGAACCTCTCGGATATCGGGATCGAGCTCGCGCCGCGGCGGAGCGCCAGGGGCAAAAACAGCTCTTCCTGCTTCAGATAGGCGCCTTCCCGCGGCAGCAGTTCTCTCTTCACGAATTGCGCCGCGGTATTTCTGGATGAGCTTTTGCTCTTCGGTCAGTTTGAAATCCATAAATGTTTTTCTTCAATTCGCGCCGCGCGACGATTTGAACATTCGGAACGACTTGAACGTTTGGAACGAATCGCGCACGCAAGGTTCCAGCTGTTCCAATCGTTCCATACGTTCAAGCTGTCTCTCGCCGTTAGGTCAACTCGAGCAACTCAACGCCTTCGCGAAACAGAGCCCGCTGGATGATATGGCGTTGGATTTCCGACGGTCCTTCAACGATCCGTCGAGACCGCGCGTGGCGGAAAGCCCGCGCGACGCCGTGCTTCTTTGCGCAGCGCCGCAGGGCCAGCAACCTCCAAGGCAAAATCAATGATCTTGTGGATCAGCTCGGTGCCAAAGAGCTTGACGTTGGCCGCCTCGGAACGGACGTCCATTTTTTGATCGGCCTTCCAGGCACCGTAGTAGGTCAGGGTTCGCAGCGCGGCCAGTTCAGCCAGAAAATGGCCGAGGGTTCCCGCGAACCTTTCGGTCTCCCTGAGAATCATGGCGCAACGATTCCGCCACATGCCGCAATACCCGCTGCGACATGCCATGGGAGCGAATGCCGACTTGAAATCTTCTCGCGCCCAGCCACGCCTGGTTGAGCTCCCAACCGTTGCCCACATCGCCGAGCACCTGCGTTTTTGGCACGCGGCAGTCCTCGAAAATCAACTCGCATGGTTCGGTCCCCGCGATCGTCGCGATGCTGCGCGCAACTCGATATCCCGGCGTTCCCGTGTCGATCAAAAAGCAGGTCACTCCCTCGCGACCCTTCGTCCCCGGCAGGCGCGCGAAGAGTTGGACGAAGTCCGCTACATCAGCGAAGGTTGGAAACATCTTCGTCCCATTGATAATGAAGTCATCACCGTCGGGCGTCGCGGTGGTCTGGAGCATGGAGGGGTCGGCGCCGGACGCCGGCTCGCTCAAGCCGAAGGCCGAAGTTTTCTCTCCACGAATGCACGGCAGCAGGAACCGGTCGATCTGCTCGCCTCGGCAACTATAAAGGATATTTGAAACATGGTTGCCGAGCTCAAATGGGATGGACGTTTTCTCCAGCTCTTCGGTTACAGCGATCATGGCGACATTGCTGACATCGAGTCCGCCATATTCTTGGGGAACGTCGAGATACCAAAGACCGGCGGCTTCCGCTTTTTCTCCAAGCCTTCCATGATTTCGATGTAACGACGAATCTCCGGATCGCGGCTCAACTTCGCGCGGCTTTTCCATCGGCTACCTTCAAAAATATCCGGCGCGTGCAAAAACTCCGGCTCTAAGGGAATCAGTTCGTCGCGAACAAATTCCTCAACTTTTTTGCGCAGGCCTTCTTCAGTACTCGAAAGACGAAAGTCCATAATATGCAATCCGGCTTTTGCTCCCCCTTATCACACCTCGCTCCGACAAAAAAGAGTTTATGAGCATTTGACCTCTCATTCGCGCCTGTGGTATCGGTTCTGCGGAAAAAGGAGATCGAGCTATGAAGACAGTCAGGGGCTGGTTGACCCACGCCTTCAACGAAATAAGCCTTGAAGAAGTGCCCTACCCGGAAATCAAGCCCGGTTGGGCCATCGTGAAAACCAAAGTGGTTCAACCCTCAGTCACAGAAGTGCAGCTCTTCTACGGCGAGCGCTCCAATAGTTACGACAAAGTCAAAAGGCCCTCGCCAAGGGCCCGCAACAGCTCTTTGGTCACGAATTTTGCGCCGAAATTGTCGACGTTGATGAAAAGAACCAATATGGCTTGCAGGTGGGCAACCGCGTAGGCGCGACGCACACGCACATTGGAACCATTGGGCGTGACTTCCCCGGCTGTTTCTCGGAATATGCCGCTATACCCCTCGATGCGCTGGCCAAGATGCCGGACGGCGTTACCGACTGGGAAGTGGCCGCCATTCAGCCGCTGACCAGCTGTATCTTTGATGTGACTGCCCTCGGCATCACCTTGGGAGACACGGTCTTGGTTCCTGGCCAGGGCGTCATGGGGCTTAACTGCACCCAAGTCGCCAAGGCGGCGGGCGCCGACACGGTCATCGGCGTAGATCGTCGCGACGATATTCTGCAGATGGCCCACAAACTTGGAGCCGATATCACCATCAACGCGGCGAAAGAAAATGTCGTGGAGCGGGTGATGCAGCTCACCGAAGGTAAAGGCGTACCGTTTGTGATTGAAGCCGCCAGCGGCAGTCCGAAGATGGGACTTTCCGGCGGTTCAACGGTTACGGATGCGGTCGCCTGTGTAGCAGCCGGCGGAAAGGTCATGAGTATTCCGCATTTCCATGAGCCGGTGACGCTCGACTTCAATTATCTTAGGGCCAAAAGGGTCACCTATATGTTCCCGCCCGAGCTGGCAACACCGAAGCAAATGGTTCTCGCCGCGCGCTTGATCGCGCAGAAAGAATCAACATCGATCCGATGATCACTCACAAACTCGAAGGCATTGAAAAGATAGCGGAGTCGTTAGAGATTACAGCTAACAAAGCGAAGTATGGCGCACTTGAATCCGGCGCAGGTGCGGTTCGCGGCATAAGACTGGAATGATGGAGGAATAGAGAGTGGAATGATGGAATAGTGGAACGATGGAATAATGCGTATACCCCAGTATTCCAGTATTCCAACATTCCAATATTCCAGCATTCCCATATGCCAGTACTGACTTCTGAATTTTCGAGGAGGAATTTCTTATGGAAAGCCCCAATCTAGCAGAATGTAAAGATTATCGATGCGGATGGTCACGTGAGAGACCGTGACGCCGACATTCGAAAATTTATGGCAGAGCCGTACTGCCGGCGCGCAGGGTTCGCTGCTGCCGAACGATGTCTGGGATTCCAGCATGTATGGCAAGCTCGGCTTGAACATCACCGACGTGCCGACCCGGCTCAAGGATATGGATACAGAACAAATTGACATCTCGGTTCTTTTCCCCACCGGGGGTTCGGCGTGACGCAGTTGCCCGAGAAAGATTACGCAGCCGCTTTTTGCCGTGGGTACAATGATTGGGTCGCAAGCATCTGCGCCGAAAGCCCCCGCCTCAAGGCCGTGGGGCTGGTGCCGTTTCAGGATGTCGATGCCGCGGCGAAAGAGGTCAATCGGGCGATTACCAAATTAGGCCTCGTCGGCATCACGGTGGGAACGTTTGGCATGAAAGAACATGTGGGACAGCCCGCCTATTGGCCCATCTACGAAGAGCTTCAAAAGGTCAACGCGCCGCTGTTGATCCATAACTCGCGCCAAGGGCCGGCGGGCGAGATTCGCTTCGACACCTTCCTTTTCCGTCATACCATTGGACGGCCATTTGAAACTCTGCTAGATTGCGCTGCTCTAATGTACGGCGGGGTGCCGGAAAAGTTTCCCAAGCTCAGGATCGCATTCTTGGAGTGCGGTTGCGGTTGGGTCCCCTACTGGATGGACCGCTTGGACGAAGAATGGGAGAAACGGCAGTCGGAGGCGCCGCTGCTCAAAAAGAAACCCAGTGAATATCTGACCAGCGGCAACTGGTTTTACGCCACCGAACCGGAAGAAAGCACCTTGCCCTATGTGATGCAACGGATCGGCGAAGAGACAATCTTATTCGCATCCGATTACCCTCACTGGGATGGCAGCTTCCCCTACATGACTTCAACACTAAAGGGACGGAAAGATATCACTGACAAACAAAAGGATAAGGTCATGCGCAGCAACGCCATCAGGCTTTACGGCTGGGCAAACTGAGGAGGGATCTCCATTTGAAGGTCCGACCGCAAGCTATTTTTAGCTTTATTTTTCTTATCTTTTTATCGTCTTCGTTTATCAGGCCCAGGACTGGCGACTCCAGGCCCGGCTCTACCCGTGGGCTATCGGCATCCCCATGATCATCTTCGCCATCATCCAGTGATCCTCGATCTGAAGGGAGTGGAAAGGAAACAACGGGACGATGCCGCGCCTATGGACTTTCAATTCACTCAAACGGTAGAGCCGAAGCTGGCCAGAGCGCCGTGCGATTATCATGTTCTGGCTGGCTTTTCGGCTTCTTCTTCGGTATTTGGCTGATCGGCTTCTCCATCACGATCCCTTTGATGGTTTTTTCGTATCTCAAGATACAATCCAACGAGAAATGGACGATATCCATTATCTTGACTGTGATGGCCTGGTTATTTTTCTATTTCCTATTTGTTAGGTTGCTCAACTTGCCTTTTCCTGATGGGCTCATTTTTACGTGGTTGGGATATTAAAGCGAGTCACCCAACGACGCTCGATAACCAATCAGATGAGTGAGGGTTCAGAGGAGGCGCGGTACCAACAGTGGTATCGCGCCTTCCAATATCCGGCGCTCGCCTTCTTCCATCTTCTGAAACCCGGACGCCTTGCTTTACCGTTCCCGCCCAACCCGAACTCATCTTTACGAAACCTGCCTATGATTTAAGATTATTGTATTGGAACTTCGATATTGTCGTCTAAGAGCTAAAGCAGGAGTTATTTATGAAAAGACTAATCCTTACGCTCTGTCTAATTCTTGGGTCGCAGTCTCCGCTTTTTGCCCAGACCAACTATTATCAAGGAAAGCAGATCAAGAGCGTCGTTGGCTTCACCGCCGGGGATTTTATGATCGGTGGGCGCGCCTGTTAGCGCGTTTCATGCCGAAATACATACCAGGAAATCCCGAGATGATCGTTCAAAACATGCCCGGCGCCGGATCGGTGGTCGCCACCAATTATGTCTACAGCGTGGCCAAACCGGACGGGCTGACAATCGGCTATCCAAGCAATGGCATCTATCTCGATCAGCTGGTGGGCAGGCCGGAGGTTAAATTCGACATCCGCAAGTTCGCCTGGATCGGTTCTCCCGTCAAAGAACCGATGATCTTCTATATTCGGACCGATGCTCCATACAAGACGATCTATGACGTCAAAAGCGCCAAAGAACCGCCTAAATGCGGCTCCACCGGAACCGTCAGTACAGATTTTATCTTAGCTCGATTGCTCGAAGAGACCTTACCTCCGTTAAAGATCATTACCGTTTTGGGCTACCCGGGCGGCTCCGGAGATTGATCTTGCCGTGAAAAAGGCGAAGTCATCTGCCGCGGTATGACCGCTTCTCCATACTTTGGCCGCGAGCCGTTCATCTCTTGGGATAAAAAGAAGTTTGTTCGCATTCTTCTGTTCACCGGTGATAAACGCGACGAGAGAATCCCGGACGTGCCCACCTTGCGCGAAATTTTCGACAAAGAAAAGGTTCCTGAGAGCAGTCGCCGCGTCGCCGACGTGATTTTGGCCGCCGAATCCTTCGGCCGGCCGATTTTCGCCGGTCCGGGCACGGCCCCGGAACACACCAAGCAACTGCGGAGTGCTTTTGAGCAGGCTTTGAAGGACCCCGAGCTTTTGGCCGAAGCCAAACAGGGAGGATGGATGTCGATCCGGCGAGCGGCGAAAATCTCGAGAAGCTCGCGAACCGGATATTGGATCAGCCCCTCAGATGTTATCGCGCGGGTGAAAAAGATACTCAGCAACTAAACTGGTGTGCCCGAAATTCGCAACGAACTGTGTGCCGTCATTCCGGCCAAGCTGGCGATAGCTAGCGAGCCGGAATCAGAAATCGACAAGGGAAACTGGATTACTCTGTCGCGGTAATGACGAAGGGAGACTCGACTTATTCCGTATTCCGCGAACTCTATGAGACAAGAGCGGCGAGTTGATTAAGATTAATAGTATGGGATCATTAAGGGCTATCAACCAAACAGGAGGATGACAGTATAAATGAAGTTATTTTTCACTCTCTTTTTCCTACTTATTATTACGCGCAACTGCGCAGGCCCAAGCGCCTTTTTTCCAAGGAAAAACAATCACGATCGTCGTTGGCACCAAAACCGGCGACGCCTATGATTTGTATCCCCGCATGCTCGCCGAGTTTATGCCGAAATATATTCCCGGAAGCCCAAATATCATTATACCAAAACGTTCCGGGAGCGGCGTCGATGATCGCGGCGAACCAGGTCTATAATGTCGCCAAGCCCGATGGTTTGACCCTCGGCGCCATCTATCCGGCGCTCTATTTCGAGCAACTTACCAAGAAACCGGAGGTGAAGTTCGACTGGACCAAATTTACTTGGATCGGCAATCCGGTCACCTCGAATCACCTCCTGTACATGCGCTCCGATGCTCCCTACAAATCGATGGATGACATCCGCAGCGCGTCCGCGGCGCCTAAGTGCGGTTCCAACGGCATCACCTCAACGGGTTATTACTTGCCCAAACTCATGGAGGAAACCCTTGGAACCAAATTCGATATCGTATTGGGCTATCAGTCCGGTCAGGATGTCGACCTTGCCGTGGAGCGCGGCGAGGTGGTTTGCCGAGCCTTTACGATCACAGCGTATTTTGCGCGCGAGCCCTTTATCTCCTGGCAAAAGAGACATTTTGTCAACGTGCTCATGCAGAGCGGCTCCAAGCGAGACTCGCGGCTAAAGGAAGCTCCGACGATTTATGAGCTGATGGATAAGTACAAAACGACCGCCGCCGGCAGAAGCCTGGCGAAAGTTGTTTTGTCCGCCGGAGAGTTTGGCCGCCCGCTCGTCGCCCCTCCCGGCGTTCCAGCGGACCGCATCAAGATTTTACGCGATGCTTTCGACAAATCGGTGAACGATCCGGCGCTGATGGCGACCGCCGAGAAGCGCAGGTTGGAGATGGATCCCGCCACCGGCGTCTGAACTGGAGGCCCTGGCCAAAGAAGTCATGGCCGCGACACCCGACGTCGTCCAGAAAATGCAGAAACTGTTGGGTCAATAGCCAATATACGAGCGCTCCCTCGAGGTTGCAAAGCGGCAGCCTCGAGGGATATGCTCGGTCAAAATTTCGGCGGGAAGGAGACACTTCATGATTGCGATTCTCGTCTTACTTCCTCACCCTTGGGTGGAGTTCTACTCTCTTAGCCCAAGTTCCATTTTACCAGGGCAAAACCATCAGGCTTGTGGCAGGTACTCCGGCGGGAAGCGTGTATGATCTCTACGCCCGCCTCGTTGCCCAGTTCATCCCTAAATATATTCCAGGTAATCCTAATATCATCGTGCAAAACATGCCGGGCGTGGCTTCCATGGTTGCCGCCAATTACATCTATGGCGTAGCCAAGCCGGATGGTCTCACCATCGGTTCGATCCAACCAGCGCTCTACTTCGATCAGCTCGTCGGACGCAAGGAGGTCCAGTTCGAGTGGCAAAAGTTTACCTGGATCGGCAACACCACTGTGTCGCACCATCTGCTCTATATGCGGAGCGATACTCCGTATAAAACCATCGAGGACATCCGCAAAGCCTCCGTGCCGCCCAAGTGCGGCGCCGAGGGACGGCTTCATCGGCCTACTACCTTCCCAAGCTCTTGGAAGAGACGATCGGGGCGAAATTCAACATCGTTACCGGTTATAACTCCGGTACTGACGTCGACCTGGCGGTGGAGAGAGGCGAGGTGCAATGCCGCGCATTCACCATCGCCGCCTTCTTTGCCCGTGAGCCTTTTCATACCTGGCGCAAGAAGGGCTTTGTCCGCGTCATCATCCAAACCGGCAAAGAGGCGAGATGGGAGCTTACCTGACGTTCCGACTCTCCCCGAGCTCATGGACCAATACAAAACCTCCGAATCGGGGCGGCGCCTGGCTACGGTGATCCTGGCCGCCAACGAGATTGGCCGTCCCATCGTCGCGACTCCGGGCATTCCCGCGGAACGCGTGAAAATTCTCCGTGAGGCGTTTATGAAGTCGGTGAACGATCCGGAGCTTTTGGAAGACGCCAAAAAGAAAAACTAGACTTGGATCCGGTTTCCGGCGAAGACCTGGAGACTCTCGGCAAAGAGATCGTCGCACAACCGCCGGAAGTCGTTGAACGAATGAAAAAATTATTGGGGACATAGAAAACTAGACTCGACAGGGAATGAACTTTCAAAGGGGGAACCTTATGAATAGGGGAGTAATCTTGTTTCTGCTGTTGTTTGTTATGTGGGTCTCAAGTGTCTCGGCACAGACGCCTTTTTATCAAGGCAAGACAATTACGATCATTGCGGCTGCCAAGGCGGGCGACGTGTATGACCTCTATCCACGCCTCGTCGCGGAATTCATGTCGAAGCACATTCCGGGCAATCCGAACATCATCATTCAGAACGTTGCGGGAGCGGCGGGGTTGATCGGCACAAATCAGGTTTACAATCTCGCCAAACCGGACGGCCTGACCTTGGGCGCGATTTATCCCGCGCTTTACTTCGAGCAACTTGCCAAACGGCCCGAGGTCAAGTTCGACTGGACGAAATTCAATTGGATCGGCAGCACGGTGAGCTCGAACAGTCTCATGTACATGCGCGCCGATACGCCGTACAAAACGATTGAAGATGTCCGCACCGCAACGACTCCGCCCAAATGCGGCGCCACCGGAGTCACTTCAACTGCGTTCTATATGCCAAAGCTGCTGGAAGATGCCATCGGCACCAAGTTCGACCTGGTTCCGGGCTATGTCGCCGGCTCGGACATCGATCTCGCTGTGGAGCGCGGCGAAGTCATGTGCCGTGCTTTTACCATCAACGCGTTCTTTAGCCGGGAACCGTTTATCACTTGGCGCAAAAAAACTTCGTTCGCGTACTGTATCAGACCGGAAGCAAACGGGATCCAAGGCTCAAGGACGTTCCGTTGTTTAGTGAATTGATGGACAAGTACAAGACGGCGGAAAATGTCCGCCGCCTGGCAAAAGTGGTGGTAGCGGCCGACGAGTTCGGCCGGCCCATCGTTTTTCCGCCAGGCGTCCCTGCCGACCGAGTTAAGATCATTCGCGACGCGTTCAACAAAACCATCAACGACCCCGCGCTTTTGGCGGAAGCGGAGAAGCGGAGACTCGACATCGATCCGGCCACCGGCGAGGAGCTGGAATCTCTGGCCAAAGAGGTGATGACGGCGCCGCCTGACGTCGTGGAGAAGGTGAAAAAACTTCTCGGCATGTAACACTGAATCTACTCTGTGATTGCATGGCAACAGGTGAGTAATTTGCGATGGCAACCAATCACTGGAATATTTCAATACTTACAGGAGCGTTGAAAAGCCTCGTCTGGTCAGCGCCGGTCGAAAAGGTCTCCAATGCGAGGCCGGTGCTTCTGAACGATTTGAACGGCTTGAACGTTTTGAACTGCTTCCGTGTAGCGAGGCGATCGAGCGTAACGAAGCAGATGAGCCTTTTTCAACGGCCTGTTAGGTTTACGCCAAGAGCGAAGCAAGGTGCTTCGCTCTTCTTTTTGCGCTGCTGGTGGGCTGGTGCGTGGATCTCTTCGCCCAGACTCCCTCACTATCAGGGAAAACCGTTAGATCGTCATCGGTTCCTCTACGGGCGGTGGTTACGACCTATGGGCGCGCCACGTGGCGCGTTTTATCGGTAAATATATTCCAGGGAACCCTGATGTCGTCCCTCAGAATATGCCGGGAGCGGGCGGGACGGTGGCGGCAAACTACGTCTATAGCGTTGCTAAACCGGACGGGCTGACCTTGGGTGCCTTTAATCCCGCGCTCTACTTCGACCAGCTTGTCGGCCGCCCCGAAGTCAAATTTGACTGGGCAAAGTTCACCTGGATCGGTTCGCCGGAACAGAATGATGTCCTGCATTATATTCGGTCCGACGCTCCATTTAAGACAATCGACGATCTGCGCAACGCCAAAGAGCCGCCCCGCTGCGGTAGCACGGGCACCGGAACTACTGGCCATTACATTCCGCTACTGCTCGAGGAAACACTGGGCATCAAGACCACTATCGTGAGCGGCTATCAAGGAGGTGCTGAGATCGATCTCGCCGTTGAAAGGAATGAAGTCGTTTGCTGGTCTCCGCTGATCGCGACTTATTTTGGCCGCGAGACCCTATAAGCGATGGCACAAGTCGGGCTTTACTCGTGTGGTCGTCCAGACCGGGAGCAAGCGCGACCCGCGGCTGAAAGATGTCCCGACTCTTAACGAGCTCATGCAGCAGTACAAGACTCCGGATTCGGGTAAGCGGCTCGCGAAAGTCGTTTTGACCGCCGCCACTCTTGGCCGTCCGATCTCGGCGCCGCCTGGCATGCCTGCCGGACCGAACAAAAATCCTTCGCGAAGCCTATGCAAAGGCGATGAAAGATCCGGAGTTGCTAGCTGATGCGGAAAAACGAGGATGGGAGGTGAATCCGTTGACCGGCGAAGAGCTCGAATCACTAGCGAAAGAAGTTATGGCCCAACCTCGAGAAGTGATCGAGCGGATGAAGTGGGTTATAGGGACAACTAGACGGCAATATGAACGCGTCGAATGGTTCTGCAAAAGGCGTCCAAAAAGTCATTGACCGCGACTTCAAAGATGAGGTAATGAGCAGGTTCCATTTGTTCAAAACGAACCTAGGAGACACAAATGATTGAAGCGGCAATAAGCGGCTTTTGGCAAACCGTCGCATGGCCAGCCTTCGGTTACATGCTGTTGGGCATTATCATCGGCTTCTGGGTAGGCTTACTGCCCGGCATCGGTGGCTTGTCCACCCTGGCGCTAATGCTGCCGTTCTCCTATTCCATCAAAGAACCCATTTCCGCGTTTGCATTCCTTTTAGGGATGCTCGCCGTCACCGGAACCAACCGGGGACCTGACTTCAATTCTATTCGGCATACCCGGGGAAGGCTCGTCTGCCGCGCTTATCTTCGACGGCTATCCGATGTCGAAGAACGGCGAGGCCGGGCAGCGCCTTGGGTGCGGCGATCACGAGCCTCTCTGTTCGGTTCGGTGATCGGAGCGCTTTCTCTGCGCTCTTCGATTCCGATCATGCGGCCGCTGGTCTTGCTCTTCGGTTCGCCTGAACTGTTCATCATCGCGATCATGGGAATCACATTCATCGGCACTCTTGCCGGGCCATCGCTCATTAAAGGACTGCTTAGCAGGCGGCATCGGTCTGATGCTCGCGGCCATCGGCGTCGACCCTCAGACCGGATCCTTGCGATACACTTTCGGATCTCTCTATTTATGGGACCGACTCGACATCATTCCCGTCGTCGTGGGAATGTTCGCGATCCCTGAAATCGTCGATCTGGCAGTTCGCGGCACGAGCATCGCCAGCGGCAAGCAAGAAAAAGCTCACCGGCGTCATGGAAGGCGTTAAGGATACCTTCCGGCACTTCTGGCTGGTCACTCGCTGTAGCTTGATCGGCGTTTACTTCGGCGTGCTCCCCGTTCTGGGCGCCAATGTCGCCCAATGGATCTCTTACGCTCACGCCGTTCAGGGCCTGAAGGATAAATCCCGCGCCGGCAAAGGCGCGGTTGAAGGCGTTCTCGGTCCAGGCGCGGCCAATAACTCGACCCGGGGCGGAGACCTCATTCCGACCATTGCGTTCGGTATCCCAGGCAGCGGCAGCATGGCGTTACTACTCGGAGCGATGCTGATCGTCGGGCTCAATCCGGGGCCGGAAATGCTGAAATCACGCCTCGATGTGACCTTCTCGATGGTGTGGGTCTTGATCCTTTCCAATATCATCGTTTGCGCGCTCTGCTTTTTGATTTTGAATCACCTGGCGGCGCTGACGTTTGTCCGTGGTTCGCTGCTGATACCTTTTCTTATGTTCCTCGTGTTCATCGGCTCTTTTACGGCCAACAACGATCTTTACGACATTATTGTAACTCTGCATTTTCGGCATCATCGGCTACTTCATGGTCAAGTGGGGCTGGCCGCGGCCACCGCTCGTGCTCGGGCTGACTCTCGGTAAGATCGCCGGAGAACTACCTGTGGATCTCCACCGCCGCCTACGGCGCGAAATGGCTGCTGTTCCCGAGCGTGTTCTGATTCTTATCGCCATTACCATCTTCACTATCGCCTATCCGACCATCAAAGAGCGCATGGGCAAGGCCAAATACGAGCGGCCTGAAGACGCCATGTAGCAGCGCGCTCGAGCATTGCGAGTTCCGGTTTCGAGTTTCGCGTTGATGCGGGAACTGGCGTTAAGCACGAACCTGTACGTCGCTCTTCATTATCATCTGCTCAATTCTGGCACCATCTGAACGATTGTAATTTCCACTTAACTTGAAACCTCGAACACGGAACCCGGAACTGCTTCTGAGCGGTTGACAGCCGACCGACTAAGATGGGATAAGCAGATTAATATCGAAAGGAGGTTCGCTCATATGTCTCACGACTTGGTAATCCGAAACGGCTTGGTAATCGACGGCACCGGTAGCCCGGGATTCGAAGCCGACGTCGCCGTGGAGGGCGAAAACATCGCCGCTATCGGCAAGAACTTAGGAGCCGGAAAAAAGAGATTGATGCTAAAGGACATGTGGTGGCGCCGGGTTTCATCGATTCTCACACCCACATGGACGCCTTCGTGGTGCTCTACCCAAACGGCAACCCTGTTGTTAACTACGGCGTGACAACCATTATCATCGGCGACTGCGGCGCCTCCTGCGCGCCGGTACCCCCGAAAGCCGAGCCGCGCCAGGTTCTGGTTCAATATCTACGGCGCGTTCTGGATAAATACGTCGACGACAAGGATTGGAAATGGAATACCTTCGGCGACTATCTGAACTACATTGAAGGTAAAATCGCCGTCAACGTCGCTTCCTTTGATGCCTCACTCCCCGGTTCGGCTGACAGTCATGGGCGAGGCCGCCTATGCCAGAGAAGCGAACGCTGAGGAACTGGATGCCATGAAGAAAATGGTTCGCGAAGGAATGGAGTTGGGCGCCATCGGATTCTCTACGAGTCCCCGCGGCGGACCCGCCATCCACGCCGGCACACCCAGCACGTTTGCCACGCACGATGAGATCGTTGAATTGGCCAACGTGGCCGCCGATTACAACGGCTGTTTCCAGTTCAACGGTTTCCAGATGATGCTTCAGCCGGAAAGCGGCGTGCCAGCGATGCTGGATAGAATTCACGCCTTGCAAATCGGCAATGAGTTCCGCCAGCGTCCTGGGGAAAAAGCGAATGCCACAAAGGCAATCAGCTTCATGCAAGAAGCGCAGAAGCGCGGCCAGGAGCTCTACGGAGTCGTTATATTCCTACACGCACATTCGCCGCTTCACCATCGACGACTGCTTCTTCTTGAACGGCTTGCCGACCTGGGAAGCGATCAAGGGTTCCAGCGACTTGCGCGCCCAGCTGCAAAATAAAGACATTAGAAGAAAACTGGAGCAAGAACGCATCGCCGCCGCCGGCAAACCGGAATTCCCTGAATGGCACGGTTGGGATCGAGTGGTGTTCGAGCACATTGAAAAACCGGAGCTGAGAAAGCTCGAACAGAAAAACGCCGAAGAGATCGCGCGCATCACGGAGAAAGCTCCGGTGGACGCTCTTTGATACTTGGCTGGAGGATGATCTTCGATCGCGCTGCGTTTATTACGGCTTAGCGAACGCCCATAGGGAACTTCTCGGAGAGATGATCAAGTCCGACACGGGCCTTATCGGAACCGACGTGGGTGCTCACCTGGATCGCTTCTTCTGGCACGGCGCCCCGACCAAAGTGCTGGGCTATTGGCGCCGCGAGAAAAATCTTTTCGGCCTCGAAGAGGCGGTGCATAAATTGACGGGGTTCCCGCACAGAAACTACGGCTCAACCGCGGCTTGCTGAAGGAAGGAATGCCGGCGGACATCACAGTTTTCGACGCTGACAAGATCGACGATCTGGTTACTAAAAAGCTTCCCGACATCATCGACGCGCAGGAAGTCAAACGGCATCCTCCAGGAATGAAAGCCGTGGCCGTCAACGGCAAGGTCGTGGTTGAAGACGGCCAGTGCCAGGACGTCTTTCCGGGCAAAGTACGCCGGCAACAGCTTTGCAAAGCCAACTGATACCGATATAAAACAATCTCTGCGTTCACTTCATTCCGTTTTTCCTGACCCCACTCTAACCCCTCTCCCTGCCAGGGAGAGGGAAGGGTGAAGGGTGAGCGTACCGAAGCTCCATAGATTATTCTTGGACGAAAAGGATTGAGTATAAAATGAAGATTTGCGCCATCGATATTCACCATCATTACGTGCCGAACAGCCTGTTGGAAGAAGCCAAGAGTCACGGCAAAGCTCTGGGCGTGGAGTTTACGGAGACCGACGGTCCAAAGGCCTTGTCGTTTGCCGGCAGTCCAAAGTTTGTGCTCCAGCGTGAGCTCTCCGTCGTAGACGAGCGACTCAAGATGATGCAGGAGTCGAAGTTGGCTGTGGCTGCTTTGGAAGCTCATACGGCGACCTTGGGTTACCGGCTCACGGGCGAACAGGGTGAGAGTTGGTGCCGCGTCTATAACGAGGGAATCAAAGAGCTGGTCACGCGCCATCCAGATCGTTTCGTTGGCATCGCATCCGTGCCGCTGCAGGACGCCGTCCGCGCCGCGAAAGTCCTCGAGCACGCGGTACGCGATCTCAAACTAAGCGGTGGCTACATCGGCACCAACGTCAACGGCAATTACTATAACAGCACGGATTTCGATCCCTTCTGGGCAAAGGCGCAAGAACTGGACGCATTGATAGTCATGCATCCTGAAGACGTGGCGGGGTCTGAAAAGATGGGGCCCTACGGTCTCAGGCTCATCTGCGGCAACCCCGCGGACAGCGCCCTTTCACTCGGCTTTATGACCTATAGCGGAGTTTTCGACCGCTTTCCCAATCTCAAGCTCTGCGTGCTCCACGGCGGCGGTTTCTTCCCTTATCATCTGGGCCGATTTGATCAGGGTTGGGCGGTACGCTCCGGGCCGCGTGCTGCACAGGCGAAGAAGCCGCCGAGCGGCTATTTGAAGAACATTTATTATGACGACATGATTTACCGCGTGGATACCATCGACTACCTGCGCAAACTAGCCGGCGCCGACCATATTATGGTCGGAACCGACTATCCTTTTACGCTGGGCGACTGGAAGGCCGTCGAAAAGATCGAGGCCTTGGATTGCCCCGACTCCGAGAAAGAACTGATGCTGGAAGGCAATGCCAAGCGGCTGTTGAAGCTATAGCAGGCTGCTGAAAAAGCCTCATGGCTTCGTTGCGCTCAATCGCGCTCGCTACAACGTACTGGTTACAGTACGCCTCCGCTCATCGATTTCTCGCGCGCTTGCCTCTGAGCTCTTGTGAGCAGCCTGCCGCGTGCTTATCACCGCTGCTTATTCGCCTTTCGAAAGTCGATTATTTTCCTGCGCGGCTCGCCTTCCAACTGCCGCCGGAACTGACGTTTCCCTCCATGACGTTACCGTTTACGCGGCCTGTATATTGGTTCGCTCCGGCGGTGAAACTGATTTGATCCCCGTTCAACCTCCCGTTGGTGATGGGCGTGGAGACATTGCCTGACCTGAGGGTGCCGGAAACCATTTGGAAAGTCTGCTTGAGCGCAAGCTCTCCCTGGGGCAATTGCCAAGTACCTTCCACCTTCGCCGGCACGATCCAGAGATACGCCGTGCACCATGAGCCGCAGCCGTTGCCCGCGTTAGCGGTCTCGTCGGCCTTCCATTCTCCCATCGTAAAAGCATTGGACACCACACGAGTGCCGGGCTTCATATCGAGAATCTTCGGACGCAGCCGAATATTGATGTCCGGCAGCAGAAACAGCGTGATAACAGTGGCCTGCGAAAAATCGCTCTCGAACAAGTCGGCGTTAACGAAAGTCGCCTTGTCACTGACACCCTCCTTGGCGGCATTGCGCTTCGACAGGTCGACCATGTCCGGGTTGTATTCGATGCCTTGCGCCTTGGCGCCGCGCTTCGCAGCGGTAATCACCGTGCGTCCATCACCCGAGCCGAGATCCATCACGTAATCCTTCGGCGTGACTTTCGCCACGTCGAGCATTTTGTCCACCAACGCCTGAGGTGTCGGCACCCAGATCACATCCTTGCCCTCCTGACCGACCTGCGGCTGGTACTCATCCTTCGCCGGCTGGGCGAGCGCGCTGGCACCGGCGACAGCGACGCACAGAAACAAGGCCAACGACAACTGACGGATACAATACGACACATTCATGTTTTACTCTCCCTTTAGTAGATTAAAGACCTAGATACACGTTTCGCACGCGCCCGACAAAATGTCCAGTAAGACTTGCGGCCTATATTTCGCGCTTTCTGAGGAGGCGCTCGGCAGCCGTTGATTCGCCGAATATTTCAGTGGTAGAGAAACCTTGCGAAGTGCAGCTGTTTTCGCGCGCGCTTATCATTTCAAATAAAGCGACATTCGAAGGAGGAAAGAAACATGCGGCAACGATCCGACTATCCGACGTTTTCCGATCAGGAGATGGCAAGGCGTCACCGGGCGATTCAGACGCTCATGGACCAGGAAGGAGTAGACGCTCTTCTGGTTTACGGCACCGGCCGATATTCCTCCGACGTCTATTGGCTGACCGACTGGCCGTGCAGCCGCGAGGCCTACGTGCTCTTTCAGAACGGTAAAGAGCCGGTCGTGCTCATGCAGCTCTTCAATCATTTCCCGATGGCTCGCGTGATGTCGATGGTCAAGGATGTTCGTTGGGGAGGGGCCAACACCGGCAACAGCGTGCTGGATCTAGTTCGCGAACGCGGCCTGGAGTCGAAGAAGATCGGTTTGATCGGCGCCGTTCCATATCAACATCTACAATAGGCTGCGCGAGCAATTTCCCGAACGCGACTTTCGCTGATTTGGGCGGCAAGATGCGGCTGATGCGGACAGTCAGGAGTGTCGAGGAGATCGACCGCATTCGCTTCGCATCGAAGCTCACCGATCAATCCATCCAGGCGATGGCGCAAGAACTGAAAGAAGGCATGCGCGAAGACGAGATTCCAGCTATCATCGAGCCGGTCTATCTCAAGCAAGGCGGTTACGCGGGCATTCACTTCATGAGCAGCATGCCAATGCGCAATCCCGATTTTCCGGTGCCATCGCAGTTTCATTCCAGCCGGAAGCTACAAAAGGCGATTGTCTGATCACCGAGATCAGCGGCGCTTACTCAGGCTATAGCGGCCAAATTCACCGGACTTTTCCATCGGCGAAGCGACCGACGGCGGAATGGAAGCGTATGCATGACGCTGCCGTGGAAGGCTTCGAAACCCTGGCTAAGCGTGATTAAAGACGGAGCGACGACCACCGAAGCCGAAGAAGCGGCGGAGGTTATTCATGAGCGCGGCTACAGCATCTACGACGACTTGGTCCATGGGGTGAATCAATATCCGCCGATCTTCCAAACCAAAACCACCAGACGTCACGACTCCAGAGAAATAACCTTTCGCGAGAACATGGTGATCGTCATTCAGCCCAATCTCATGACCCACGACGAGAAGATGGGACTGCAGTTCGGCGAGACGCTGGTGGTGACAAAAAGGGCTGCGAGAGCTTGAACGCTTACCCGAGGGAATGGGTGGTTTGCCGGGCTGAGCAGAGGCGGCTGGGAAGAATGGAGTGTTGGAGTACTGGAGTATTGGTCCCAAGTCGTCACCCCGAATGCTTTTATCGGGGTCCAGTCGGCACATCTCCCTGGATTCCCGCTAACAGCATGCGGGAATGACGGACCTCGGACGGTGCAAATTCTACGGGGCGAGCTACGGGGAATTCAACCCACTTAGATTAAGAACTCTTGCAGGCTGCTCAAAAGACTCAGAGGCGAGGCGCGCGAAAAATCGATCCGTGGCTGAGACGGCAGTACTTTAACCAGTACGTTGGAGCGAGGCGATTGAGCGCAACGAAGCGTATGAGTTTTTTCAGCAGTCTGCCTAGCGCACAACGGAGATCGCGATGGTTCCCGCAATGACAGACGCCGTGCCAAGCACGGTACGCAGGTTGATCCGCTCAATCCCGCGCAAGAATAGCCACGTGCCAAGCAACACCCACATAGGTCCCGTGGCAACGATGGGGGACACTACAACTACCTGCCCCACGCTTAATGCGATGATGACCAGCAATATTCCCAGGGTTTCAAATAATCCGGCGGCGAGAAACGGCCATATACATCTCGGATCCCAGACCGCCTGCGCTCTCCTGCTTGGCAGCAACAGATAGCTTCCCAACCAAGGCAGTGCGACGATCCCGATGATAGCGGCAAGATAGAGAGGCTCGTTGGCCAGACTCAAAGCATAACGCCGAAGTGGATGGCTGACCCCGGCCAAGAAGGCGGCGCCCAAAGGGTAGGCGATGTGCCACCAGCGAAATGAGGCTTTCTGAGCTTCGGACTGCCACGAAATCAGCGTTATCCCCGCCACAATCAAAAAGTTCCAACGACTACCGGAAAGCTGATCTGTTCGCCGAGAAACAGAATCGCCAGGCCGGTGCTGAAAAGAGGATGAGCGCTCCGCAACGTCGTTCCACGCGACGCGCCAACGTAAAAATTCCCGCATAGGTGAAGAGCCGGATAATCGGCTGAAGTATCCCGGTGAAAGCAAAGAGAAAGAGCACCCACCACGATACCGAAGGAATTCCGCCCGTGAGAAGCACTGCGCCCCAGAGAGTCACGGCATGCACTGCCATAGAAACGAGCGTTACCGTAATGGGCGTCGAATAGCGCATACCGCGTCGCGCGGCGATGCCGGAAATCGCGTAGGAGAGCGCCGCACCAAGCGCAATCAGCTGGGGCGGGATGGAAGGAAACATGAACAGAAGCGGCAAGCGTTTCGAACAAAACTTAACGCTCTATTTCGCGGATAATCGCATCGGCAAATTTCGTTGTCGTGGCTGAGCCACCGAGATCAGGTGTCAAACGGTCGCCTCTCTGCAAGACCGTCTCCAGTGCGGTAGATATCCGCTTGGCCGCTCTTTCTTCCCCGATGTGGTTCAGCATCATCACCGCCGCTAGAATCATCGCCGTAGGGTTGGCGATATTTTTATCCTTGATATCAGGGGCACTTCCATGAACGGTTTCGAAAAGCGCGTGTTGATCGCCGAAATTGGCGCCGGGGACAACACCTAATCCTCCAACCAAACCCGCGGCGAGGTCGGATACGATATCTCCATAGAGGTTTTCCAGCAGCAGAACATCGAGCTTGAGGGGATCGAGCACGAGTTGCAAGCAAGCATTGTCGACGATGAGATCGCTGAAAGCAACGTCTGTATAATGAGCTGACATTCTTCTTGCGCAATCGAGAAATAAACCGTCCGTGAGTTTCATGATGTTGGCCTTGTGAATCGCCGCGACTTTTTTCGGCGATGGGCTCGAGCGAAGTCGAAGGCAAATTTTGCAATTCTCGTGGAAGCTTTTTCAGTGATGATCTTCAGACTCTCCATGACACCCGGAACAACTTCGTGCTCGATGCCGGAATAAAGCCCTTCGGTATTCTCGCGCACAACGATAAGATCCACGTCGCTATAGCGCGCCTTAACCCCGGTAGATTTTTGATGGGTCGCAAATTCGCGTAGAGATCGAAGGTCTGACGCAGCTCCACGTTGACGCTTGCAAAACCCTCACCCACCGGCGTCGTCACCGGCCCTTTGAGAGCGATTTTGTTCTTTTCGAAGGAATGCATCAATTGCTTGGGGATCGTCGTGCCATGCTTCTTTAGGGCCTCTGCGCCGGCCAGGTGGGTCTCCCATTTAACTTTCACCCCAGTGGCTTTGATGATCTTGAGCGTCGGTTTGGTTACTTCCGGCCCAATGCCGTCCCCAGGTATCAATGTTATGACATGCTGCATTGTTTCTTCCTCTTTGGTGACACCTGCACCGATCGGCCGAATGTGATTATTCTTTTTATATACTATGAGCCGAGAAATAGCAGCCGACATCCAAGGCAGCCGTCACTCACATTGGCCACAGTTAAAGTCTCCAGGTTGAACAGCGTTCAAGGAGCTGCCGTTAGTCTCGGCTTGCGATTGACTACTCGATACTCAGCGGCACCGCCATGCGATTTTTTTCGCACGATAATCTGCTACACTAAACACCGGTGATGGATTTTTTCTTAGCTTACGCCATCGTGTTTACTCCGGCGCATTGAAGCCGTCGCGAAAATGTCCATCTCTGATCGGCCGCATCACTGGAAAACGAAGATCAAAAACTGGCTGCCGGTCTGCGCATGGGCATGCCTGATATTTTTCTTTTCCACGGACACTTTTTCCTCTGCCAATACGGCGCAGCTCTTTGGATTTCTTTCGTCCTGGCTGTTTCCTGAAATTCCGACCGAAGAGATCGCGCCGGTTCATGGGGTAATGCGCAAACTTGGACATTGGACCGAATACTTTGTCCTCGCAGTTCTAATAATGCGGGCGCTGCGCAAGGAGACCGGTAGAAACTGGGAGCTACGCCATGCCGTCCATACCTTGATCTTCATTCTCCTTTACGCCCTCAGCGACGAACTACATCAAGTTTTCGTTCCCAGCCGGACCGCCAGCTTCGGCGACGTCATGATCGATGTGCTCGGCGGAATTTGTGGAATTTTTGGATGGTTTGGTATCGCAGAGGGACCCTAGCCCCACTTCCCGCGCGAATAAGGGAGAACTAGAGGGCGAATCAGGCTCGCAAGGACACTAATCAAACTTGACAAGATCAGCGTGACCCGCCACCATAACAAAAATTTCCTCATCAACAATTCACGCCATGAAGAAACTAAAGCATCTATCGCTAGCCTCGTGGAAACCGGTTTTGATCAACGGTTTGTTTTTCTGCTTAGTGCTTTCCGCTTGCTCCACCTCCAATGATGGCAAAAGCGGCAAACCCGTGCCGTTCATGCCTGCCGACATGCAAAATATCGGGCGCGACAATTCCGTGCGCTCAGTCTCGGCCGGAGAAGCATTGAGCCGCGGTATTGCCGCCGTCACCCCCCGGGCGCCGCCCTGCAAGACGTTTACTATGAATTCGACAGTATCAATCTCCGCAGTGATTCCGAAGAGACTCTCAAGCAGAATGCCGAGTGGATGAAGGCCAACCTTACGGCCAGGGTTGAAGTCGAAGGCCATTGCGACGATATCGGATCAGATGAATACAATTTGGCTCTGGGGGCAAAGCGAGCCCAAATCGCAAAGGACTTTCTTGTGAGCCAGGGAGTGTCCGCGGACCGACTAGTCACAATCAGCTACGGCAAGGAAGCGCCAGCCTGCTTTGAGTCCAGCGAGGAATGCCGCGTTAAAAATCGCCGCGCCCGATTTGTCGTTTTTACCGAGCTATCGGCCTCTTATACCAGCGTCCACTAGCACAAGGCGTTCCATGTTCAATGTTCCAGGTTCAACGTTTCAACGCGTTTCGGACCTTGAACGTTGACTTCGAACTTCTATCTTTCTCCAACGGGTTCGCTCCCGGTCGCCCCTTCACTCGTAGCCGATCGCGGCGACGATGGGCGTGGCCGCTGCTTGCTTGGCGGGCCCGTAACCCGGCTATCACGCACAGAATGACGGAGGCGACGACCGACAACGCCGCCACGTCGTAGGGATAGTAAAATTGAAACGTCCAACCGGTCAGCACTTTGGTGTTGTAGACCACATGGTGGTACGACATGATCGTCCCGGCGAATAGACCCAGAACACCTCCCAGGACACCCATCCAGCCCGCTTCCAAGACGACAATCCTTCGCACTTGAGCCTGAGTCGCGCCGATAGCGCGCAGCACACCGATCTCTCGTGTGCGATCCAAAATCGAAGCCAGGAGGGTGTTGATCACGCTAAAGATCGCCACCACCACGGCAACGATTTCAACGGCATAGTTCACCACGAAGGATTGTTCCATGATATGAACCACCGCTTTTCTCAGCTCGCTATGGGTGCTGATAAAAAGCTGGTACGGTTCGCCGTACTGCTCCTTGATGTTGCTAATGACCGCCTGCTGATCCGCGCCGGCATCCAGCCACAAATCGAAGGCATCGACCAGTTCATCGCGCCAGTATTGCTTATACAAAGCGCGATCGATCAGCACGCTGCCAACGTCGGAAGAGTAGTCCACGTAAACGGCGAGGACTCTGAACGCAATTCGGCCGGACGGGGTCGTGAGCTCGATCGTATCGTTAGCGCCTTTGCCGAATTTGCTCTGGAAGCTTTCGCTGATGATGACCCCTTTACCTTCGCCCATCTCACGCAGTGCCCGGGCTCCGTCCCCGCTCACCATGGGCAGAGTGCGAACCCTGGCGGACTCCCGCGCGGAGAATGACTCGATCACAATCGGCTGACCCTGGTAATTCGAACGGATCAAACGATAGAGATCGACGATCTTCACTCCGGGGACGGCCTTGAGTCCGGATAACGGATCTTCTTTAAGCGGGACGTTTCTCGGCCCGGCGGTTCTCGCTCCAGAGCTGACGATCAAATCCGCGGTTACCATCTGATCCACCCACGCCAACAACGATCCGCGCACGCTATTGACGAAGGCCGCTATGGTGAAGATCGCCGCCAAGCTGATCACCAAGGTAGCCACCGTAATACCAGAGCGCACCGGATTTCGCCGCAAGCTATCGGAGGCGAGCCGGGCTTCAATCCAGGATGAGCCGGGCAGTCGTAACGCCCATTGCCAAAACCATTTGACTCCATAGTTGATGATTAGGGGGCAAAGAAACGCGAGGCCAAGCAAGAACACCAACATTCCAATGACACCCACACTGAACTGTTGCACGGGTCCGCGAAGAGGCGACGGCAGAAAGAGAATAACGGGAGAAGCGACCAGACAGCAGAGACCGAGCCGGGTCGCCCAGGACTTTTTTCCGCGAAACGAAGGACTCCAGGCGGTTTGCCTGGCATTTTCCAGGGGGCTTACCCGAATCGCTTCCAACGCGGGATGCAACGCGGCAAGAACCGCCACGGCAAGGCCGCTGCCAAGTGCCAGGCCGAGCTCTCGCAGAGTGAAAATCCCCGGCCCCAGGTCGACCAGCGAGAAAAGATTCCCCACCGTCTCTCCAACCGCGACGAGCGCGAGCTGCGCCAGCAACCATCCGAAGACGCTGCCGCTCAAGGAACCGATCAATGCAAGGATGAGCGCTTCCACGACGATCCAACGCAGCAGTTCGCCGCGTTTCATGCCCAAGCATCGCAGCGTGCCAATTTCCCGCTTTCGCTGGATCACGGAGACGGACACCGTGTTGTAGATAAGAAAAAGCCGACAAAAAGAGCGATGAGACTGACAAAGAATAGACCGACGCGAAAGGAGGTGAGCAGAAGTTCAATTTGCTCTCCTCTTTTTCTCGGCCTTTCTACTTCCGCCGCTCCCTGGAGCCGTTGTACTAGTCGTTCCTTCACCGCCTCGATTTTTTCCCCTTCTTCCACCGTAAGATCAACGATGTCGAGCTTGCCTTCCTTGCCCAGGGCCTGCTGCGCCACCGGCAGGTCCATCAAAGCAAGGTTCCCGCCGAACACCTTTGCCATGCCCTCTTCCCTGAGCAGCGCGCGAACGGTGTAATCCTGCTTGCCGCGACTCGTGGTCAAAGTGATTTTTGTTCCGAGGGGCAGATTGAGCCGACGAGAAAAAGACTCCGTGAGGGCTATGGAATCAGGCAGGGAGATAAAATCCAGCGCTTGATCAAAATCGGATTTCGCGCCGACAAATCGATGATCGCGAATCGCGGTATCGGTGAGGAGATCCACGCCATACAGATACAGGCGCTCTTTCTCGGCTCCCCTGACGGGAAGAAAGCCTTCAACCGCGGCGGCGGCATCTTGAACTCCGGCCGTATCGCGAATAAGCGGGAACGCCGATTCGATGATACCGCTCTCGCCGTTGGACACCTGCAAGACAGCTTTGCCCGCGATCTGTTCAATGGTCGATTGAAAGGAACCCGTCAGCGACCGGTTGACGACGGCGATAGCGACAATGACCCCTACTCCGAGGGTTATGCCTAAGAAAGTAAGTAGGGTCCTCAGACGATGGCGCTGCACATGACGCCAGGAGAGGGTTCGGAGCAGCCGCAGCATCAAGCGCTTTCCTTCTCGATTTTGCCGTCACGAAAAAATCGTCCGGTCGCCGTAGCCGGCAGCTTCCTGGCTGTGGGTGACCATGACGATCGTGCAGCCGGCGTCGCGATTGATCTGACGCAACAGCGACAAAATAGATTCTCCGGTCTTCGAGTCCAGGTTGCCGGTGGGTTCGTCCGCCAATAGAATCGGCGGATCGAAAGCCAGGGCCCGGGCCACCGCGATGCGCTGAATCTCGCCGCCGGACATCTCCTCAGGGAGATGATCCTTGCGATTTTCCAGCCCGACCTTGTCGAGCAGCATCTTAGCTCTTTGCTCCGCCTCTTCCTTGGATCGGCCGTCAAGCACAACCGGCAAGGCGATGTTCTCTAGAGCAGTCAAGGTCGGCAGCAGGTTGAAGAACTGAAAGATGAAGCCGATCCGGGTACGCCTGAAAAGAGTGACTTGGTCATCCGCCATCTGCCCAACGAGGCGTTGATCCACCAGCAGCTCACCGCTGGTGGGGCGGTCCAATCCACCGATCAGGTGGAGAAGTGTGCTCTTTCCCGACCCGCTCGGTCCCATGATGACAGCAAACTCTCCTCTGGCGATATCCAGTGAGACACCGTCGAGGGCAGTGATTTCGTTCTTACCTTGCCGGTAAACTTTGCGAACGTCGATGCAACGGATCATGCTGTAGGATGCTCAGGAGACGCGCATGAGCAGCGGGATATTGAGCGTTGTGCATTCTTCGCCTTTTGATGGACGGCCTTGAGTTCGGTTAAATTTTCCTTCACCGCTCTAACGAAAGACTCGACGTCAATGCCAAGGTAAACCGGCGCATAGGGCTCCAACTTCTCCAACCCGGTATGCCAGAGTTTGATGGCGCCGGCCGGCACACCTTGCTCCAGTTTAAAATAGCCGGCGGCAATCTGGATGATGCCCTGATAAAATTTTCGGTCCTCTCCGTGCTCCTCCAGCCAGATTTCCTCAAGGGTCTCATGGCACTCGAAAAAGAGTCCCTGATTGAACTCGGTCGATTCCTTTGATAAAACGCGGGTCGTCTTGGGCTTCCATCAATTTAAATGTCCTTGTACTATCAATAACCGGCGCCAAATCGATGGAACAGACTAACGCGAAAAACGACTTCACGCTAGAGATCGAATCGCTTGCCTATGGCCCCTACGGCATCGGCCGCATCGATCATCAGGTCATCATGGTTCCCGCCACGGTTCCGGGGGATAAAATCAGCGCTCGGGTGACCGATTCGAAAGGAAATTATGCCTTCGGCGAGATGGTTCGTTTGCTGCAGCCCTCTCCCCTGCGCCAATCACCGCCCTGTCCCTACGTAAATGACTGCGGCGGTTGCCCGTGGCAGCAAGTTCAATATGAGGCTCAACTCAAAGCCAAAGAGCAAAACGTTGCAGACGCCCTTAGGCGGATCGGCAAGCTGGAGAGTTTCGAGCTGCGGCCCATTATCGCTTCACCTCGCGAATATCACTATCGGCGCCGGATTCGTTTGCAGTGCGACAAGGCAAAGCGAATCGGTTTCTTTCGGGCTTTTCTCATGATCTGGTGGAGATAGACGGCTGCCTTATTGCCGACAATGCCTTAAACAAGGTCATCCCTCCCCTGGGAAGCTGGATCAACGAGTTAGACACGCCCATCGAATATGTAGAAGTCGTCACTGGCGATGAGCCTAACGAAATCGTCGCCGCGGGCAAAATTGCCGGCGACTTCATTCCGCGGGACGATTCCGCCTGCGAACATCTTATCGACCAAGCCAACGGCATCAACGGACTTATTCTCTACGCGGAAAACTGGCGCAAAGAATGGGGTCATACCGCAGTCTCGATTCGCAGCGATGATGGGATTTGCCTCAAGGTCAAGGGCGATGTTTTTACTCAGATCAATGCCGAAGGAAACCGAAAGCTTCTTAGCGAACTTCTGGCTGCCGGCGGCTTTGACAAAAACGATCAGGTACTTGAGCTCTATGCCGGCGCAGGAAACTTTACCCTTTCAATTGCCAAGCAGGCGCGCGAAGTCGTCGCGGTTGAAAGTTATCGTCAGTCCGTCGATAGCGGCAAGCGCAGCGCGCAATTCAACGGCATCGCCAACATCCGCTGGATCTGCGCTCATGTGCCCGCCGCGGTGGAGCGGTTTTCAAGCAGCGAGAGCGCTTTTCTAAGATTATTCTCGACCCGCCCCGCGCCGGAGCCAAAGGGATTGAGCGCAACTTGGCTTCCTTAGGCGCGGAGAAAATCCTTTACGTCTCCTGTAATCCCGCGACCTTGGCCCGCGATCTCTCCGCGCTGGCACGCCACGGTTACAAACTCACCTTTGTCCAACCGATCGACCTATTTCCCCACACTTTTCACGTTGAGACCTTGGCGGTGATGATCCGCTAGACACTCGGTGTTTGACCCAAAAGTTCGCAACATAATTCCCGCGTCATTCCGTCCGGAAAATCTCCCCTTCCCTCTTTTCAAAGAGGGTTAGAATCACACGGAGAAAATTCCCCTTTGAAAAAGGGGGACAAAAGGGGATTTGAGTTCGACTTCAGCTGCTGCCATCGTGTGGACTCTTTAAAACGAACTTCTGAGACACCACATTGGTGTTCTATCCCTCTTCGAATCCAAACAGCGCCTTCGCGTTCTGATAGTAGATCTTTTCCTTGTCTGCTTTTGGGATGTCCAGCTCTTCCATCGCCTTTATGGTCATCGGATAAAACTGATCGTCCTTTCCGTCTCGGCCATGGGGATAGTCCGCTCCGAAGAGAATCTGGTCCGCGCCCACCGTATCGTAGACGAGCTTGATAAAGGCCGCGCGAATCGGCCCCGCAGTGTCGTAGTAGATCTTTTTGAAATATTCTTCTGGCTCCTTTTGGCATTCCGGATTGCCCTCGCGCCAATTGAGCCGGTCGAGATACAAGAGAATCATACCACCCAGATGCGAGGCGATGAGCTTGAGGTTCGGGTGGCGATCGAGCACGCCACAATAGACGATGCGCGCAAGTGCCAAGGTGCTGTCGGTGGGCCAGAGAATTTTTGATGCAGCGAATATTTGTTCCAGTTGGCCTGGCAAGGCGCGTTGGCCGGATGAAGAAACAGCGGCTTGCCCTCCGCCGCCAACGCGTCCCAGAACGGCTTGAACTCGGACTCATCGAGATATTTTCCAGCCAGGTTGGTCGGCATCATCACGCCGTGCATGCCTAGTTCCTTGGTGCATCGCTGCAGCTCGCGCACACAGTCGTCACTGTCAATCATCGGCAGCCGCGCGAAGGCTTTGAAGCGATGCGGATGTTTCGCATGAGCATCGGCGAAGGAGTCATTGAGGATTTTGCAGAGATCCAGAGCTTTGGCGCGGTCCCCACCCTTCTCGATCCTCCCGCCGGTATTGGAAAGAACACCGATGTCGATGCCGTATTGATCCATGACGTTGAGATATTCCCGGTGATCGAAAGCGTGAAAGCCCACCCTCTGACATCATTTTGCGCTTCGGGCATAAGCTCGAGAAATTTACCGGGAAACGCGTGAAAGTGAGTATCGATGATCATGGCCTCTCCTTTTGTCCAGCATCGGCTTAGAGTCTCCATATGTCAGCGGCGATTCTGCGTCAAGCAGCAAGGTTGATCTAGGTTGACAGCTCTCCTAGCCCTATGTTTACTTGCCGGAAGGTTTCACGATGAGATTCAACTTGATGCTGTTTAAAGAAATCGCAGCGAGCCAGGTCTTTGATTTCAGTTTCGCGAATAAAGCGGTTCGGCAGTAAGGAATCTACGGAAATCAGACTTCGATATGCTCGACGAATTGACCCTCACCCTTCCCTCTCCCGCAAAACGGGCGAGGGCGTCGGGAGAGATGGACGAAACGGAGGATACTATTAAAGACAAACCTATGAGTGATTCAGCATCCTCAAAGCGTTATCCCGTTCTCATCGCCGGCGCGGGTCCCGTAGGTCTGGCATTGGCTATCGACCTAGCCTGGCGTGGCATTCAATGTCTCATTGTCGAGCAAACTGACGGCACCGTGGATTTCCCCACGACCAATCTCGCCAATACGCGGACCTGTGAACATCTGCGCCGCTGGGGCATCGCCGACCGCATGCGTTTCGAATCGGGCTATCCAACGGACTACCCGAGGAATTATCTTTTCGTGACGCGCATGAACGGATACGAGATCGCCCGCTTCGACCACCCCGCCAACGGCGATCCAAATTCGCGCTCGCCTTACAGTCCGGAAGGGCGGCTGTGGATCTCGAAACCCTATTTCGATCCGGTGCTGCACAAGCATGTGAGTACGCTTCCAACCGTCGAGGTTCGTTATCAAACCGCCCTGGAATCCTTTCGACAGGACGACGAGAAGGTGGTGGCGGATATTGTCGACGTGGCAAGCGGTCAACGTTCGAGCATCGAAGCCGCTTACTTGGTCGGCTGCGACGGTGGTCGCAGCACGGTTCGGCGCCAGTTAGGCATTCAGTTCGAAGGAGTATTCGCCGAAGGCATGAACGTAGCCGTGTTGTTTCGCTCACCGTTATTGTCGCTGATCCCTCACGGTCCCGCTGTGCAGTATCAGATTCTCAATCCGCAAGTCCAGGGGCCATTGCCGCCGTCGATGGCAAAGAACTGTGGCGTTTGAATATTCGCGGCGTCAAGCAAGAACAGTTGGATTCGCTCAACGCGCCGGAAAAGTTGCGTTACGCGCTTGGCGAAAATATTCCCTTTGAACTGCTGGCGGTCCGCCCATGGACCGGACACTGCGTTGTTGCCGACTCTTACCAAGAGAAGCGCGTGTTCCTGGCAGGCGACGCCGCCCATTTAAATTGGCCGGCCGGCGGCTTCGGCATGAACACGGGTATCGGCGACGCGGTGGATCTCGGCTGGAAGCTTGCAGCTGTTCTCCAAGGATGGGGAGGGACACGCTTGCTTCGACAGTTACGGCCCGGAACGAAAACCCGTGGCCATGACGAACGTAAAAGAAGCAAGCGAGATGCACGCGGGTTTCGAAACTCAGGTAGCCTTTTCCGCTATCCTGGAGGAAAACAGCGCAGCAGGGACAACTGCAACGGGCGAAAGCGCGTGAAGCAATACTTAGAACGCGCGCCAAGGAATTTCAAAACGATTCGCCTGGGATCGAATTTGGATATCGCTACAGCCAATCGCCGATCTGTATGCCCGACGGACCGGAACCCCCGGAAGACGATCAAGGCAACTATACGCCGACCACTTGGCCAGGCGCCCGCGCGCCGCATGTTTGGCTAAAAGACGGCCGCTCGACTCTCGATCTATTCGGCAGGGGCTTTACGTTGCTGGTTCTTTCTTCAATCCCCACCGACACTACGGCTTTCACCACCGCTGCAAAAAAATCGGCCTACCTCTCGAAGTTGTTGCTTTAGATGAGCCCCTGGTGCGGGAGACCTATGAGCGCTCCGTGGTTCTAGTGCGCCCCGACGGTCACGTGGCGTGGCGTGGCGACTCCGCGCCCGCATAATCCTGGCGGATATCATCGATCAGGTTCGAGGCGCGACGACTAGTTAGTAAACTGCGGGTTTACTAAATCTGCGAACCGACAGAACTTCGATAAGGAGACTTCTATGAAACGAAAACCATTAGCGCCTTTTTCTCGCCATTATCTTTCTTTTCGTCGGTGCGGCCGGCTTTTCCAGCGCAAGCGGCCACTAAAGTATCCTTTCCTTTTACTCCCATCAGCGCCGCCAGCCTGCCCTGGTGGGTTGCCAAGGAAGCACGCTATTACGAAAAGCACGGCTTGGACGTCGATATGATTTACGTAGGGGCATCACCCGTGATCATTCAAGCCATGCTCGGCGGCCAAGCCGGGGTAGGAGCGGGCGGAGGTCCTCCTTTGGTTACGAATGTGCTGCAGGGAGGCGATATCGTGCAGGTGGCCACAACTGTTCCCTATGCGATTCAATCTCTGATCGTAAAATCGGATATTAGAACGCCTGCCGATTTGGCCGGGAAAAAATCGGCATTAGCAGGCTGGGAGCGATTCCTCACTACACGTTGCAAGCCATCGTGAAGCTTTACAACGTGCAGGGTATCAACATCGTTCAAACCGGCACGACGACGCAAGCGATAACCAGCCTTTCGCAGGGCTTGGTCGATGGGATCATCACGTCTGCGCCTCTTACCTTTCGCTTGATGAAAGATGGTTATCGTGAGCTCGTCAGCCCCAAAGATTTCAAGAAGGCCGGGGTTGAATTTCTCATTCAAGGTTTGGTCGCGCGAAAATCCTTTGCCGCCAAGAACCGCGAACGTCGTCGTCGGCATGATCAAAGCGACCATGGAAGGGGTCAGGCAAATTTTCGTCAACGAGAAGCAAGCGAAGTCGGTGCTGGCCAAATATACCCGTCAAACCGATCCGGATATTTTGGATCAAGACCTACCGATTCGCGCTTGATGTTTTTATCAAAGATCCCACGGTGACTGCGGCCTCGATCCAACCCATCGTGCAGCAATCGGCGCAATTCAATCTGGTTGACGCCAAATTGGCCAATAGCACGCCACTGACGGCGTACTACGACAACAGCTACGTCGAAGAGCTGAAGCGCTCGGGTTGGTTGGCGGAGCTATGGAAATGAAGTATCGCACGGGAACGTTTTCACGAGCGCGCCGCTACGGCCAAACCAATTGACAGCGCGTGCGCTCTTTGTTATTCCGACCATCGACGATTCCTCATCACCTAATGGAGGCGAATTATGGCAAATTTTCCAGTTATTGACGCTGACGGTCATCTCATCGAACAAACAGATCTACTCCGCTCTTATTTGAAGCCGCCCTACGACAAACGCAGCGGCCCGCTTTTTCACGGGGAGCCGTGGGATGGACACCTGCAAGGAACTCTTCCTGCCAATCGCGACTGGTGCCGCCGCGATCTCAGAGCAGCCGATTGGCTGCAGATCATGGATAAGCACAACATGGAACTGGCCTTTCTGTACTCGACGGGGGCCGGGGACGTGTCCCGTGTGCGCGAGCCCGGCTATGCGCTGGCGCTCTCTCGCGCCTACAATGATTACGTTCACGATCATTGGGCAAAGGTTTCCGACCGTTTGAAACCGGTGGCGCTGTTTCCCCAGCAGGATCCTCCCGAAGCCGCCAAAGAAATCCGTCGAGCCGTCAAAGAACTCGGCTGTGTCGGCGCTTCGACAAAAACGGTGGGGCTCCAATTGCCGTTGGGTCACCGCTTTTACGATCCGATTTATAAAGAAGCCCAAGATCTCGGCTGTGTGATTGGCGTGCACGGCACGCGCAATGGCGCCCACGAATTGGGCGCCGGCATGTTCGACACGTTCGCAGAGGTCCACACCGTGGCCTTTCCGGTAGGTATTTTCCAGCAGTTCACGAGCATGATTTTTCAAGGCGTGCTGGAACGCTTTCCCAAGTTACACGTCGCTTTTCTGGAAATCGGCTGTACTTGGCTGCCCTATTGGCTCGATCGTATGGACGAACATTGGGAAAAGCGCGGCAAGATCGAAACGCCTGATTTGAAACGGCCGCCCAGCGAGTGCGTTCGCGAGCGGCCGGTTTATTTCAGCGTGGAGGCGGGAGAGAAACTCATACCGGAGACTTTGAATTACGTCGGAGAAGACCACTTTGTCTTCGCCTCGGACATCCCACACTGGGATAACGAATTTCCCGAAAACCTCCACAAACTCATGGCGCGTGAGGACATCTCCGCTTCTGCCAAGGAAAGATTTTAGCGAAGAATGCGCGAGCCATGTACAGCCTCTAGAATTAATTAACTCTCTCGCCCTCTCCCGTGAAATGCATGAAACGGGAGAGGGAAATCTAGGGAGAGTCAAATGGCGAAGAACGGTTTCAAAGCGATGGATTCAGACATGCACGTGATGGAGCCCTGCGATCTTTGGCAGCGCTATATCGATCCGAAGTTTGCCGATCGCGCACCCGTCGGGCTATCACGCCACAAAAGAGATCTTGGCATTCAGGTCGATGGCAAGATCATGCCGCGCCCGCCGGAGACGCCCAACCCCGCTCTCGCGCCGATCCGTGAACGCATACTCAAAGAAAAGTACACCGAGGAGGAAGCCCGGAACTTCGATAACATTGCTCAAGTCGGTGCCATGGACAAAGAAGGACTGGATGTCGCAATACTTTATCCCAGCCGAGGATTGTTCGTTCTCGCCATCGACGGCCTGGACCCGGAACTCGCTGCCGCCATCGCTAAGGCCTACAACGACTGGATGCACGACTTTGCAAAGTGGCTCCCGATCGCATGTACGGCGCTGCCATCGTCGCGCCGCACGATGTCTCCTCCGCCGTCGAGGAAACCCGCCGCGTTGTGAAGGAACTGGGATTTAGAAGTATCTTGATGCGGCCGAACCATGTGAACGGCCGCAAATGGAGCGATCCGTATTACAATCCGCTCTGGGAAGAGTGTCAGAAACTGGGTATTCCCGTCGGCTTCCACGAAGCCGGTCGCGTATTCTTGCCGCAGCCGGCGCTATCGCAATTCATCCCGAGCTTCGCCATGTTCAACACGCTGTCGTTTCCCATGGCGAATATGTTCGCCTGCGCGGACATGATTTATGGCGGCGTGATGGAGCGATTTCGAAGCTGAAAGTCGCCTATCTTGAAGGCAACTGCGCTTGGATTCCCTGGTTGCTTTGGCGCATGGGCGAATACGCGGAACTGACCGGCATCGCGGAACATCCCGAAATGAAACTCGAACCGCTGGAATACTTCCAGCGCCAGTGTTGGGGAGCGGTGGAGTGCGATGAAGTGGTGGCAAAGAATCTTCCCGACTTCGGCCTCGAAGACAACATTGTTTTCTCAACGGACTTCCCGCACTTGGACGTCAAGTATCCGCACGCGGTGGAGACCTTTCTCAAGCTGCCGTTCAGTGATCAAACCAAGCGGAAATATCTGTGGGACAATTGCGCGCGGCTTGTATGGCTTCGACAATTGAGAGACAGGAACTTTCCAACGAGCCGCTATTTTCCTGCCGCAGCAGAAGAGTAATCGGCGTCGTAATACGTCGCCAGTTTGTCGCCCATATTCAGCTTGAAACCGAACTGCGTGCGCAACTTAAGCACGGTCTCGAGGCCGGGTAGATTGAGCTTGCCCGTCGGCGACAGCTCTTCGACGCTTTCGGCCGCCGCCTTGGGACTGAGCTTTAGTTCAGATCCGACAAGCTTCACGGCTTCCTCACGATTGGCAGGATCTTTAACCCACCGCATACCCGCGAGCCAAGCACGGAGATAAGCCACGAGAACATCTCGGTTCTTTCGCCCCCATTCGCGGTTCACAGCGAAGATCGTGTTCGGATAGTCGGGTAGAACTTCGCGTGAGTCCCCGATCCGGCGCATTCCCGCGTCTATCGCCTTGGCGTCGAAAGGCGGATTCAAGATCCCGGCGAAACGTTTCGCCCTTGACCATGGACTCGAGCCGCTGACCGGTGGCGCCCACCGCGACGAGCTCATAGTCGCCGCGATTGAGATCCAAACCGTTCGCGAGGAGGATGCGCCTGAGCACCAATGCAAACGCCGTGTCGACAGCGTCAGCCGCGAGCTTCTTGCCCCTGAGATCGCTCCAGCTTTTGATCTCGGGACGACACGAAAACCGGCAGAGACGGTTCGGTCGGAGATTTGTGCAACCGCAACGATCTCAGCTCCCTCGCGGCTCGGACCAAGCCAGCACGTTGTCGAAGCCCGTTGACGCAATCGTCGCAGGCTCCGTTGCTGAATTCCTCTCATCTGATCGGTGGAGTTCGGCGTGGTCGTGATGGCGACCTCAAGCCCCTCCGCGGCAAATAGTCCACGGGCACGAGCCGCAACCGTAGCTGCATCCGTCCTGAACACGTTCAGAAGCGCAATTTGGTGCAGTTCTTTTTGCTGCGCGTTCAGCTCGCCGATCGAAAGGGCCATTAGCGAGTGTCGGTAGCATAACCAGGAAGACCCCAGACTAATTACCTATTCATTCCTCAGGCTCCTCTCATTCGAACCCGACTGTTCTTCTTCGGGACTTCAGGCATTCCTGCTTGAAGTAGGATCTCCGGAGATTGCACCGCGTCCTTCGGCGGGCTCAGGACGTACTGATGAGCCTGCCGAACTGCGAAGCGCGCCTTCGACGCCGCTCAGGGGCGGGCTCGGACGCGGAGCAAAAGAGTTCTTGATTAAAGAATTCTCCGATCTCTGCGAACTCATGGCGCCTCTGTGGTGAATCCTTCTTCACGAGAAACCCGGAATAGCCCTTTTTCGAGCTGTGTCCCTGCGCAACCGCGGCACGCCTCTAATTCTGCCGCTACCCACGCCGATCAGAGATCGAGGGCGTCCTCGCTCATCCACCAGGCTCCCACGAATCGCCGCGGTCGCGGCTGACGTAAAGAGCGCCCTTTCCTTTCGCTCCGCTTTGCGTCGAGTCCATACCCGCGTGATCCGTCGCCCATGCCGCAGAAAAAGCGAGTTCTCATCGCTGGGATGCGGCAGCAGCACCCACGGGTATCCAAGGATTTAGCAATACGTAACCGGAACGAAAGTACAT